>Ga0208373_1001838_pt1 | contig 25972 bp, 24 predicted proteins | sample RifOxyC2_FD_184036 | JGI IMG/M metagenome (GOLD analysis project Ga0208373, IMG submission 184036) | Soil microbial communities from Rifle, Colorado - Rifle Oxygen_injection C2 (SPAdes) | ecosystem: Environmental > Terrestrial > Deep subsurface > Rock core/Sediment | place: Rifle, Colorado... | reverse complement strand
CCCCCGCCACCTGTCTCGCCTGTTCCGGCTGCCAGGCCAATCGAACCTGCTGCTCCAGCTGCGCCGGTGGCGCCGGCCAGACCAGCCATTTCACCGGCAGAGGCAGAAGCGACATTTAGGCGGCTTATGACGCAGGCAGACGAAGCTCTATCACGAGGCCGTTTTCTTGAAGCTTTAAAAAATGTCACCCAAGCCTTGAGATATAGACCAGAACACGCCGCGGCCAAAGATCGGCAGTCAAAACTGCTGGGGCGCTGTTACCAGCTGGTTGAATCGGGGGATGATGAAGACAAATTAAATAATGCCACTGCTATCGTCGACGCCAAGCCGGACGAATGGCGGGCCAGGCTGCTGGTTGCCAGGATATTGATAACGAGTCGCGAGGTCAGGATTGGCGAGGCCGAAGTAAAGGCACTTACGCATCTAGCCGCCGCCCAGGAATATGCTCCAGCCGGCCGGGCCGCCCAGGAAATTGATTATTTGATGGCCAGGGCGCTGCACAAATTGCAGCGGGAGGCAGAGGCGCTGGCGGTTTTTGAACGTATTGGCCATGACCATCCTTTTTGGCGTGACGCACTCCGGCCCAGATTCTACGCTATGCTGTCGGCCAATCAAGTTGCAGCGGCCGAGGATTACTTGCATGCCAATTTAGCTTTCATGGAAAAAAATGAGCCGGTTTTCTACCTGGAAATCCAGGCCAGAATTTTAAGGGCAAAAGGGCAATTGACAGAGGCTTTGGAATTGGCGCGACAGGCCCAGGGAAAAGCCAGAGCTTTAAATAAACCAAAATACGCTGAAAGTCTGGGAAAAGGCTTGATCGCCGAGCTGACAAAAGAGATTGTGGCTCAACCAGTCCCCGAACCTGTTATCGAACCTGTTGTCGAACCACCAGCCCCTTTGGCAACAACAGTAGCGGCTGAAGCCGCATTGGCGGTACTCCAACAGCAAGTAACTGCGGAGCGGACCGCTTTAGCTGCACGGGAACAAGCACTCCTTGCCACTGCCGGTGAGGCTGAGGCGAGAAATAGGGCCAAAGCTGGCGAATTAGCTGAGCTAGAAGCCAGACTAAGCAGTCAAAGGGCTGAACTTGTTGCCAGGGAAGCAAGCTTGCAGCATTTGACCGAACAGTTGGCAGCCAGAGAACAGACTTTGGCAGCCAGGCCGGCAGGAGGAAGATCATTTTCTGAAGTGGTTGTAACCTCTAGCCGCCAATTGCCGAACCGTCTGATGCAAGCTATAAATTTGGTCTTTACCGGTGACTGGGCCAGAGTGAAGGAACAGATAACTGCTGCATTGGATCATGTTTCCGGCCAACCGGAGCAGATCGCTCGCTCAATTTTATTTTTGCTGGAGAAAATTATTGGCGGAGAGCAAAAAGCGCATATTGATGGATTAGCTCAACAAATAGAGCGATTGAAAGAACAGCTCGAGGCCAGAAAAAGAGAATTGGAGGAGTTAAAGCGTCAACATGATCTTCTTTTGGCAGAAGTCGATGGACTGCGCAGGACAAATGAAACTTTGCAACGGGGTATCTTGGCGGCTACCGGACCGCAAAAGCCGGCAACAAAGGTTGATTTTGCTAGTTTTTGGGAAGAGTTAGCGGCTATGGATCGTGGGTCGTTGGAGCAACTTGACCCGCTATTAGAGGACCTTTTCACCGCAACTTCCAGCGGGCTTGGCCGCTCGTTGACGGTGCCGCAAATTATCGAACGGCGCCGGTTTGTTTATGAAAGGATTGTGGGGCGAATATTAGCGGGAGAACATGTTTCCAGCGGCACCCTGGTTCTTGACGAACCAGAAGTAACAAAATTTTTGGGCAATGCCCATCATTTTCCGCACCGACACAGCGGCACTGTGCAAATCGCGGCCATTATTGCCAGGCTTATCCAGCAACGACAAGCGACAAGTCCGGCTTAAATAGTATGGTTTGTACACCTGTCCCTTCCGCGGCCGCTCCGCGCCTTGATCGATTAGGGCTCATGCGGCAGCATGGATTAGATAAATTTCTAGCCCGAGGTTGTTGGGTTAATTCTTATCGCACCCGAACCCCGGCCGCTTTTGCCGCCTGGCTGACTTCGACAACCGCCTCAATAGCCCTTGTCCGTCCGGCTTTGCAAAGCTTGGGAATTATCTCAGCTGAACGACAAGATGATATTATTACCCAACTAATAAAATCTAATTTAATGTGTGGAGCTTTTGTGGCAAATTTCCGGGTTGTCACCGGATTGGCGGTACATTTGGGAGGAGGGGCAGTTGATTTTGTCAGGGAGGCGACTACCACTGGGAGTGAGCGGGAAAACCGGCAACTAATGATCAGGATGTTGAGCCAGTATCCCAACCAAAGGGGCTTAAGAAGTTTTGCTCAACAGCTCCACCAATTAAAAAGGGATGGGTTACGTCTGTTCGATGGAGCGGTGACCAAAACGGCTGATCTATTGCTGGTCCCTGATGATACTTTTGTCGAACGTTATCAAAGGTTTAGCCGTCTAGTCGTGGTGGTTGAGGGAAAAGCTGTCAGGCCGACCAGAACTAGGGAAGGGGCAATTATGGCGGCGGCCCAAATCAGCGAAACAACAGCACGAGAAAAAGCGGTTGAAATTGTTCGCTTAGGGGGGACGCAGCAGCTATTTGATTATAACCCCGGTTTACTCCTCTTACCTAAAGCCCAGCTATTTGGCATGAACCGGCTGGGCATTGCCATGTTTAGGCAAGCGGTTAGTTTGGCGGCTGAAGAAAAATTTCCACTGGCTTTTGATCACCTGGGCAGGGCTGAACAGTTGTTGAGCGGGACCAGGCATGGCGCCTATAACGAGCGAGCAACGGATAAGGCCAGGAACATTATCGCTGCCTTGGCAAAAGCGGTTGAATTATTGGCCCAAGATAACCCGCCGCTGGATGAAATTATCGCGTCACTATCAAAAGCCTATCTGGAAGGTGTTAATTTTAACGCGGTCGGTTATGTACATTCTGAACATGAAATGGTCTTGAGCCTGCTGGTGCAAATAAAACAATTATTGGGCGGATTGATTATCGCCAGATATTATCAAATTGCAGGAGACAACGAACGATTTCAAAAAAGCTATATTGCTTTATCTAGAGTGGGGGAACCGGGAACTTTGAGCCGGCTTTCCCGGGCTAAGCGGGTCCACGAAGCTTTGTTGGCCTTGGTGGAAATCAGGCAAGCACAGATGTTGACCGGGGTGTATGAACGGCTGGAAAAATATTTTTCCGGGCAAGAGAGACTACTTAATTTGCTGGTTGCCGCCAGTTTTGACCCGGCAGTGACAATCTATCAATCCCAGGCCGATCTATCGATAATGAATGAGATTGGCGAACGAGTATTGCGCGAGCTCAATGAACGGGAGGGCTTGGTTGTTCAGCGCTACGATGATTTACGAAATAATTACCGGCCGATCGTCTTGGCGTTGGTTGCCCTTGTTTTTTCTGTGGCCCAACGGCCAGCGCCAAATGAGGCTTACTTTGTTAACCCTTTAACGGTGGCCGAAGAGATTGCCAAACAAGAATTAATGGAAAGAAGAGGCGAGGCAATAATTGACCAAATTGCATTTTTACGCGATCTGAATTCTGGTGGCCTGCTGCCAGTTGCCAGAAATTGTGCTTATACCAGGGTAGTCAAACCATATAACGAGGCGTTGTCGACTTTTCAGGCGGTTGAAGCGGTGTTACTTGAACGCCTGGCTTATCATAGCCGGACGTGTGTTGGATATGATTGGACCGACCCGGCAGGCCTGGCCATTCGTTGCCTAAAGACCAGGGAAACCGGGAAGAAATATGAAGAGCAACTTCAAATAATTTCTAATAGAAAGGTTAAAGCCTGCATAAAAAATCTTGGCCAGGCGATTTCTGCCATGGAAAATAAAAAATATAAACAAGCCATGGATTTTTACCTGAAAAGCCGGCCGGATGAAAAAGTTTTAACTGAACTGGGCTGGGAAAGAGCTTATGAATTACGGCATTTGCGCTATCTTTTTGGCAATTTGCTGGCAGGCAGCATTTTGCTTAAATTAAAACCTCAAGATGAGGCCGAGAGGCTCTCCAGGCAGGAAAAAGCCAGAAGACATTTTTATTCAGCCTGGCAAGTAGCCGTAATGCCAGCGGCCAATAGGGAAATTGTCCGCAAGCATTTGACAGAGCTTGATGTGAAGCGCCCGGCTAACAGTGAACTGCGTTGGCAGTGGATTGAACAATCTTTGACTCTGGCTATAATCGGTTAGCGCTGAACTGATCAGTGGCTATCTATATAATCCCGTAAATTGACCACTTGAGTAAAGGTGTCCCCGCCGTCGGTGCTTTTATAAATGCAATAATGGCGGCTGGCGACATAAACAATGTTTGGGTCTGAAGGCGCGAAAACGATCTTTTCGATCACCGCTTCGGCTGTCAAGACGGTTATTGCTGTGCTGTCTGTCTGTTTTTGTAAACGGTTATTATTCACTACCAGGATGACTTCTGAACTTATGGGGGAAACAGCCAGCGGGCCGGACGGCCGCGCTCCGTTGCTGTGAAAGCTTGACCAGGTAAGGCCGCCATCTGTCGATTTTTGTGTCGGGAGGATATAAGAGGCGATCAGGTAAATAATATTGATATCCTGTGGGGCAATTCCAAAATAATTATATTCCCAGGTGCCGGGGGTGGTGATTTTTGACCAGCTTGCTCCCCCATCAAGACTCTTGATGAGCCCGACCGCTTCTCCGGTAGGGGCCGGCAAGCCAAGGGTATAAACAACACTATCGTTTAAAGAGGCAATTTGCCAGAATTTGTTAATTTTATCCGGCGAAGGGATAGGGGAGACGGGCCAGTTTGTTCCGCCGTCTGTGCTGACAAAAAAATCACTAAAGTAGTACGAACTATCCCCCCCCTCGAGTAGAAAATCCAGCCCCATTGCTGGTAAATATTTTGGCCGATATTTGGGGGTCGGTGGCTACCGAATGGAAGGCACTGTTGCCAGCCCCGAGAAAAATCCTTTCCCAGCGGGCGCCACCGTCACTGGTTTTGTATAAGCCGCCGGTCGTTTTTGTCGAGTCGCCGTTATCCGGCCCCGAGGTTGCAGCCGCGTAGACAATTTGGTCGTTGAGGGGATCCAGGCTAATGTCATATATTTCCGGATAAGCTAAATTGTGCGTATCATAATAAAGGCCGGTCCTGACCCATTGCCAGCTGACCCCTTCATCGGTACTTTTGAAAATGCCATTTCCTTCGGTCCCGACATAAACCAGTTTGGGGTCATTCTTGGCTACGGCCAACGACCGGAATGTCTGGTCGTCATCATTGCCCCCCTCACCACGGTTGGGCCCTTTAATTACCCCTTCATTACTGACATCGGGCGTGCTGGAATTTGAAGCGCAGCCGGAAAACAGGCAGAAAAAGAGGCAGCCAAGAGCAAGCAAGAGGAACAGGTATTTAATGTTTTTCGTCATGAAAAAAGAATGTTCTGTTCTTTCATCCGTTGGACCGCGGCCAGGATCCTTTCTTTGGGGATGGTAATGGCAAAACGGACATAGCCTTCGCCGGAAGGGCCATAGCCGCTGCCGGGGACAATTAAAATGCCGCATTTATCTAACAACTTTTCCGCGAATGAAGCGGATGTTTCGCCATTTGGTACGGGCACCCAGAGATAGAAAGTGGCTTGCGGCCGGGGCAATTGCCAGCCGAGCGAATTAAGCCCCGCGACTAAAGTATAAGCCCGTTCTTCGAAAACCTTATTATTTTTGGCCACACAATCTTGTGGCGCAGTTAGGGCGGTAATTCCGGCGAACTGGATGGCTTTGAATGCCCCACTGTCGATATTGGACTTGATTGTTGCCAACGCCTGGATCGCTTCGCGGTTGCCAGCCGCCAGGCCGATCCGCCAGCCGGTCATATTATAAGTCTTGGAAAGAGAGTGGAATTCGATAGTGACATCTTTGGCCCCGGGAACTTCGAGTACGCTGTGGGGTTGATACCCACCATAACCCATTTCAGAATAAGCCAAGTCGGAAACCAGCAGGAGGTCGTGTTGTTTGGCAAATTTAACGCACTTTTCAAAAAACGACAGCCCGGCTACGGCTCCTGTCGGGTTGTTTGGATAATTGATAAACAATAGTTTGGCTTTCTGCAAAATTTCAGCCGGGATTTTGTCTAATTCCGGGAGGAAGTCATTCTTAGCTGTTAATGGGAGCAGATATGGTTCCCCGCCAGCCAGGGTGGTGCAAATTTTATAGACAGGGTAAGAAGGATCGGGGACAAGGGCGACATCTCCCGGATCGATAAAAGCCAGCGGCAGATGGGCCAGCCCTTCTTTTGAACCTATTAAGGTGCAAATCTCGTTGGCCGGATCGAGGTCGACATTGAAACGCGATTTATACCAGCCGGCAACAGCTTTTCTGAACGCCAGCTCTCCTTTTGAAGAAGGGTATTGCGAGGCCTCTTTGCTTTCCAGGACTTCGTGCATCTTTTGGAAAACATGCTGCGGGGTCGGTAAATCAGGATCACCGATTCCGAAGTCAATGATGTCGATTCCTTGTTTGGTAAGTTGTTCTTTTTTTTCTTCGATCTTGACAAACAAATAGGGGGGGATCAGCTTTAAGCGGTGTGATTTTCTCATAGTGTGATTTCCCCCTTAAAGACCGGCTCTGCCGCTCCGCGCATCAAAATGTGACCATCTTCAATTAGCTCAATATCCAAATCTCCGCCGGGAAGGTGGACAACAGCGCGACGGCCAATCTTGTCGGCCTGGTTAGCGGCGACCACGCTGGCGCAGGCTCCTGTGCCGCAGGCCAGTGTCTCGCCAGCCCCACGCTCCCAAACTTTAACCTCGAGCTCCTTCTCGTTGTTGATCTGCACAAATTCAACATTGGTCCGATTGGGGAAATGCGGGTCGTTTTCAATTAAGGGGCCAACTTCCGCAAGGTTAATCTTTTGCAGGTCATCGACAAAAATAACTGCATGAGGGTTACCCAACGAAAGTTCATTGATAGTAAAATTGTAATCGGTAACTGGTAATTGGTAATTGGTAATTTTAGTGGGAATTCCCATATCAACCTCGACCCCTTCAACTTTACCGTGCGGATCCAGGATAACGGCTGGCAAAAGTGTCCCTGCCAGGGTTTCAACTGAAATAACTTCTTCTTTTAATTGGTCAGTTTCGTAAACATATCTGGCAAAACAGCGAATACCGTTGCCGCACATTTCCGCCTCACTCCCGTCAGGATTGATCACTTGCATGCGGTAGTGGGCTTTTTTTGATGGCCAGACAATTAATAAGCCGTCAGCCCCTATGCCAAAATGGCGGTCGCATAACCGGATAGCCAATTGCTTAAGGTCGAGTTTGTCGAGTGGCTCCTGGCGGCTGTCGATCAGCACGAAGTCATTGCCCAAACCTTGGAATTTATAAAAACGCATAAGCTAATTTTAGCATAATTCGCTGAAATTTCTCATCATAATTAATGAAAATAGTCTAGCCATGAAAGTCTACTCTGCAGGTGGCCCGAAAGGGCCGGTTGGTCCGAACGCCATGACTTTTGCCGGACTTCGCCAGCTTAAAGGGGGCAGGGCCTTGCTTGGCTTGGTTCAGGTCTGTCGAGAGATGCGGCCGAGCCTGGTTAAGATCGATGGCTTAGTCGACCAGTTCAGAAATGCGCCGGACATCAGGGTCCGTTACGCCTCATTATTGCTGCTTGATCACCTGCTTGCCAATCATTCACATTTGAAACAAGCTCCCGCGCTTGCCCCGGTTAGATCAGCCTTGCAAAAAGTTGCCGAAAAACGGGAAAAAATGCGTTACGATCTGCTGACAGCCATGCTCCCCAAAACCGACCTGCACGTTCATCTTGACGGCAGTGTCCGCCTGTCAACCGTCCTGGACCTGGCCAATCGCGGCAGTATCAGCCTAAAACAGGTGCTGGCTGATGCCAAGAGCAATCCTGCAAAGGCGGCGGTGCTTAAAAGTGTTCCCCAGTTAAAGTCCGAGCCGACCCTGGAGCAGTTGAGTGCTTTGAGCCAGATACGCGGTGTCCAGCCGGATTTCTTGAAAATGCTATTTTTAGGTTTTGATTTTGCCCTGGCTGTGTTGCAGACCAGAGAAGGGTTACAACGGGCGGCTTTTGAGCTGATGGAAGACTCATATCGTGAAGGGGTCATGTATCTTTCGGCGATTATTGCTCCCTGTCTGCATCAAACCGGCACCCTGACTTATGATGAGATAGTCGACGCGACAGTCAGCGGGCTGGAAGAGGGGAAAAAACGTTTTGGTTTGGGCTGGGAACTTTCCCTGGCAATTTATCGCGGAGTTTACACAAAGATGTTCCCGCAGCACCCGATTAATACGATGATGTGCGCCGAACGCTGGTCCCGTCGCTTCCCCAATCAGATAGGAATAGATGTGGTCGGGGCAGAATTTGAAACCCCTTTAAGCGCTTATGCCAATGTCTATCACCGTCTTAGGCAAACCCCGGTGATATTGCGGGCCCATGCCGGTGAAATGCCTGGTCAGGCATTCAATATCACCACCGCCGCCAGTTTGGGGATCAAAAGGGTTGGCCATGGTATCCATTTGGGAGAATTAAGCGCGGAGGAGCAGCGGCGGATAATTGATTATGGAATGCTTTTTGAGGTTTCACCAGTCAGCAACCTCAAATGTTTGTGTGTTTCCCAGGACCCGGAATTGAATCGTTTGGGTAACCATCAATTAGCCGGGCTGCTTGACTGGGCGACGCTGTGCACTGATGACCGGACAGTTATGATGACCAATAATGTTACCCAGCTGCAACAACTGGAGGCAGATTTAAAACTGGTCCTTTTCGGTGAGGGAGGGGTCTCTCTGGTCCCGATGAAGTTATTTCATAATAGTTTAAGGGGGATTGGCGACCAGCTGGCCGCCAGGCAGTTGAGGGCCGAGGGACAATTTATCCTTCAAGGGATAAATGGCCTGATGGAGCTATTAAGAGATCAGGGCTGATAGCTGGCCGCAGTAGTGGCAGATTCCCAGACGGTCACTTTATTTAAACCCTTTAATTGTGGTTGCAGCTGCAGATAAATGCTTTTGGCCAAATTTTCGCTCGAAGGATTGCTGGCATTAAATTCAACCAGCTCATTCATATTTTTATGGTCATATTGGTCCAATAATTCTTTGAGCAGTTTTTTAACGGTTTTAAAATCGATCAGTATTCCTAAGTCATTTAATTTGTCACCCCGAAAAAACACCTGGACCCGCCAGGTGTGCCCATGCAAATTTTCACATGGGCCATCGTACCCCCGGAGGGCATGGGCGGCATCAAAAGTGTCTTCTATTTGCAGTTCAAACATGACTAAATTATAACATGCTTGGCGTGGGAAATCGGCTTGCCAAGGAGCAGGCTGCCCAACTCTTCAAATTGGGGGACCGGGCCGGTAACCAGGAATTCATATTTTGGATGAGTTGGAGCCTCGCGCAAAGTCCCCGCTCTTTTTAGCCAGGTTTTAGCTTCTGCCACTGCTTCAATGGCCGGATCAACCAAAGTGACCCTGGGGCCAACCAGTTGTTTGAGCAGGGGGGCAAGGTGGGGGTAATGGGTGCAGCCTAAAATTAATGTATCTGCCTTGGCGTCCAAAATGGGTTTCAAATATCCTTTGGCAATTTTTCTTGTCTCATCTGAATCAAGATGTCCCCCTTCGATCAGCGGGACAAAGAGCGGACAGGCCTGGGCAATGACTGTTGAGTTGGGGCTTATGGCGGTGATGGCCTCCTGATAGGCGCCGGAGTTGACTGTCCCCTGGGTAGCGATCAGGCCGATCTGGCCGTTGTGCGAACTTTTGACGGCTGCCTGCGAGCCGGGTCCGATCAAATTGATCATTTCAACCGGATAGAGATCCTTGAGTGCTGGATAGGCTATGGCTGAAGAGGTACCGCAGGCAATAATAACTAATTTGGCCCCACGGCTAATCAAGAATGGGATTATTTCCTGGTTGATCTTGATGATTTCTTCCGGGGATTTATTGCCATAGGGCAGTCGGGCAGTATCCGCCAGGTAAATTATATCTTCGTGGGGGAGCTGATAAAGAACCTCTTTTAGGACACTCAAGCCGCCGACGCCGGAGTCAAAAACACCAATCGGCGAGGCCGGAATAATCTTCTTCCCCTCTTTTTCGCCGCCGGTTTTGGTGACGATCCTGTCGGTTGTGACTTTGCGGACATAACTTATTTCAGAAATATTTTTCTACCCCTTTTACGATGGCTTCGGCCAAGCGGCGCTGGAATTTCTGGCTCTTGGCTAAGTCCTGTTCTGAGCAATTGGTCAGGTAAACCGGTTCCAGTAAGACCGCCGGCATGTCAGTATTCTTGATGACGTAAAATGGCATCCGGTGCAGTCCGCGGTCTTTGCGCTGCAGCCCCCTGACCAGGGCCTCGTGCATAATTTCGGCAAAACGCCGGCTGTGCGAGTTGTAATAATACGTTTCAGTCCCGGAGATACCGCTGTTATAAGTTGAATTATAATGCAGGGAGATAAAAATGTCAGCTCGTGACTTGTTGGCAAAATCAACCACATCGTGGAGATTGGAGCGGCGGTCCTCATCCCTGGTGATGTAAACTTCCGCCCCGGCTTCATGCAGCAATTGGCAGACCAGTTGTGCTGTTTGGAGGGTTAATTGTTTTTCCGGTGGCCCATTGGCTGCCAGGGCGCCGGGATCATCGCCGCCGTGCCCCGGGTCAATGATGATGGTCTTGCCCAGCAAAGCGCCTCGACGAATGGCCGTAAACTTGCGGGGCTTGAGCGGCGTAGCCTTTTTGCTTAACGAACTTTTTTCCCAGGCGGCCTGGTAGGCAAAAATATTATCCAGGCGGTCGCTGATTTCAATCACCGTTTTCCCCCGGCCAAAAACATTGACCAGGTCGTAATCAATTGTTTTTTTAAGATGAATGATCAAGCGGGTGGTGGTGGCATCTTTCATGACCGTTTCTATCCGGTTGATACGTTTAGAGGGGCGTTTAGCCAGCGAAAAATCAGCGGCGATAACCGTATCAGGAAAATCAATATAGAGCTTGTTTTCCAGCAGCAATCCTTTGCCAAAGGCTTGCCCAGAGGTGTAGATATCAAGATAATCAAAGCCACGATCCTTTTTCATTTCGATAGATATAAGCTTGGCGCAGTCCGCAAAGGCCAGGGATGAAATCCAGAATAACGAGATTAATATAAGAAATAAACGACAATTACGCATGCTGCTTAACAAGTGCTAATAGTGTTGCGCGATCGTTTAACGAGGGGTCATCCAATACTCTTTCCAGGAGCTCATTCAATATTTTGCCTACTTGTGGGCCGGGCTTGATATTAAGCGTTTGCATAACATCATGCCCATCAATCTTGAGGTCGGCAACGTGCAGGGCGTTTTCGTCGGCAATAATTTTGTCGATCCGTTGCTGTAATTCGGTTAAATAGGCTAGCCCGATATCTTGTTTCATGGCGGCCGCATCTGCCCGCCGCAAAGCAAAGACGCTGGCGACATTTTGTCTGCCGCCGATCCGGCGGATAAAACGGCGCACCGCCGCATCGCTCCATTCGCGGGAGTAATCAAACATGTGGGTGCCGACCAGGTTAACTACCTGGGCAATATCATCATTGCTGAACTTTAGCCGCTTTAATAATTGCCCGGCCAGCTCTTTACCGACCTGGTCATGGTTATAAAAAGTCATTTCCACCTTGCAAGCTGGTTTGCCGATATCGTGGAGCAGGGCGGCCAGCCGGACCAGCGGCCAGTCTTTGGGCGCGGCATCGCAGGCATACAGAGAATGCCAGTAAACATCGTGCGGATGAAACTCCGGCGGTTGCGCCACCTGATAGCAGGCGGCGACCTCCGGCAGCAATAATTGCAACAGGCCGCTCTGGCGCATATATTCCAAACCGATGGACGGCTTGTCGGCTTTGAGCAGTTTGACTAACTCGTCGTGCACTCGCTCTGCGGCGACTTTTTTAACTGTCTCCAGGCAATCAGTTATCGCCAGCAGTGTTTGTTTTTCCAGGACAAAGTCCAGGGTAGCGGCCAAGCGGCAGCCCCGTACCGGGCGCAGGCCATCTTCTCTGAAACGCTCTAATGGGTTCCCGACCGTTCTGATAAGGCGGTTTTTCAGATCAACCTGGCCGTTAAAATCATCAACCAATAATTGTTTTTCCGGGTCATAGGCCAGGGCATTGATCGTAAAATCCCGTCTGGCCAGGTCTTGATGCAGGTCGGCCGTGAAGCGAACATTGGCCGGATGGCGGCCGTCAATATACTGTTCGTCAGAGCGGAAGGTTGTTACCTCATACGGCAGATCATTGGCTAACACCGTGACGGTCCCAAAGTCTATCCCGGTGGGGATGACTTTAGGAAAAAGCCGACCGACCTCTGCCGGCTGGGCGCTGGTTGTAATATCCCATTCGGCCGGGCGACGTCCGAGCAGCAGATCGCGGACCGATCCCCCCACCAGATAGGCTTGAAAGCCGGCTGATTGCAGCCGCCGGATTATTTTCCTGGCTTGTTCATCAATTGATAACATCATCAGTTAGTTTAACGTAGTGAAAAAGTGTTGTAAAGGCGAGAGGGCTGTAATATAATACGCGCATGAAGCAGCGTTGGGTCTGGATTGCTTTTGCCCTGTTAATTGCCTTGCTAGCCACTCTTTTTGTCAATTATGTCGTTTTTGGCGACGTTTTCAATAAAGAAGAGTCCCAACATGCGCTTTATGGCCTCTGGCTTTATAAGGATTTACGGGGATTGGACCTGGGGGCCTTTTGGTATGATACCCAGCGCCAGATGTACTGGCCGTTTTTACATTCCTGGATCCAGTCGCTTTTTTTCCTGTTCTTTGGCGTCAGCTTTGCTGCGGCCCGCCTGATGAGCTTTGTCATTTTTCTGCTGACCCTGTACCTGATGTTTGATGTCTCCAAGCGTTTTGCGCCCGATGGCTGGAAAATCGGTCTGCTGGCGGTTGGCCTGGCGTTGACTTCGCCGATAATGCTGCACTACGCCACCCAAAATACTCTCGAAGGGTTGGGGGCGTTGATTTTTCTGGCCAGTTTCCATTTTTACACAATTTGTGAAGAGCGGAAGCTGTTTATCGAGTATGCCATCCTGGGCGTTTTGATCGGGCTGTCGATTTATACCAACTACCTGTATGCCTACCTGATGATCCCCGCTTTTATGCTGGCAACTTCATCGAAGCTAGGGCCGTTATTGATCGAAGGCTTTAACTTGACCCGTAAGGGCGAAAAAGCCGCCATCCCTTTTATCTGGTGGGCCTATAAAAAATTAATTGTCTTGATAATCCTGCTGGCTTTTATTGCTGTCTGGTTTTTTACGGCGGCGTTCAACCGGAAAATTATGCTCTTTTTGCAGGCGATATTCCGTTATTCCGGCGGTGATCCGACTTTAGGGGTTTGGCAGAGCTTAATATTTTATCCCCTGGCGATCATCAAGCAATATGCCTTTTCACCCTGGTTAGGATTTTTTGTCTTGCTGGCCCTGTTCAAGCCATTTGTCGCAACCGCCTATCGCCAAGTCAATAAAATGTATACTTTTATCTGGACCGTATTAGTCCTGGCGATTTTTACCGTGCCGACCAAGGCGCCGCAATTTATTTATATACTGGCCCCGTTCATTTGCCTGATTTTTGCCGCGATGGTCTTTTATTGGGCAGAAAAGCTGCAAAAGAAGGCGGCCATCGTCATGCTGGTCCTGGCACTCCCCTTGGTTTTTTCGCTCCCGCGGCTGGCCGGCATATATTTCCCACCGCGGCCGACCGAAAATATGAATGCCGTCCTTAATTATTTTCGGCAGCAGATTGTTCCCCGTTATCCGATCGCCGCTTCGTTCAATTTGCAGCACCTGAATCCGGAGCTGATAACTTTTCGCTTTTGGGATTGGAATGCCCCGGTCATGGCTGACCCGGTCATCGGCCAGGCCGAAATGTTCCGCAACGCGCAATATTTTTTGACCGTTGAATTATCGGACAACAGTCCCTACCAGGCCGAGGTGCTGGACGACACGCTTGACGGCTGGAACCGTTTTTTGGCTGATAAGCGGCAGGCTGGCGAGGTCAGGGAATTTTCTCTCCGCAGTTTTCCCGCTATCGGTGTCACCGCCAAGATATATGAAAAAGAGCTGCACCAGGAAATTCCCCAGGTCGCGGAAAACTAATAGTTAATTAGTCGAGCTAACGTCGAGCAGATTATTTAAAAGATTGATTTGGGCCAATAATTGTTCGGCTGTGGCTGGTTGTCCGGTCAGCGGAGAGACTATTTGGCCGGGATGGCGTTGCAAATATAGGTCTTCTACCCCAAAAGCGACAGCATAGGGCAGGTCACTGGAAAAATTATCCGGCTTGGCTGTGCCGGTAGACAAAGCCTGCCGGTAATCTTGCAGCTGACGGCTTGTTATTTCCCCCAATTTTGTTTTGCCAACCAGGGCATTGGCTATTGAGATTATAAAAAGGCCGGATAAGTAAACCCCGCCCAGAATGCCGACGAACCAATTGCCTGGGCTGAAAATATAGGCCAAGGTTAGGACAAATCCCCAGAGGGTCAGGGGCAGGCAAACCGCCACAATCATTAAAAAAATGTAGAGGCGGACAAGCTGCTGGTTGGTTCGCGGCTGGGACAACCGCCGCCAGTCGATGTTATGGACAAGCAGGAAAAAGAAAAGCCAACCTACAGCTGTCAGGAAGGGGGGAGGGAAACTAAGCCAAAGCAATGGCAGGCTGGATAAAACCGAAGCAAAACTGCCAAATAATAAAACCAGCTTCAAAATTTGGCGGGGATTACGGGCAAAATAACCCTGGCCGGTTAATTGCGAGAATATTTGATCTTTGATTGCTTCCTGTCTGGTGACAAAGATCCTGGCCGTTGCTTCATCAAGCGATTTAAATCCCCCAAGCCAGGCAATTGGCCGGTGGCCGGTGGCTTCGGATGCCAAGCGGCTCTCTCCCGGACGACGGGAACCGAGAAAGGCCTTTATTAATTCCCGTTCATGTGCGGCGGCGGAGCCGGGGTCCCGTAAAAGGGTCAGTTCATAGTCGGCCAGTTTACCGTCGCGGTAAATTTCCCTAAACTGCCAATATCCCCGAAGAACAAGATCAATGATGGTCGCAGTGATTTCTTGTGCCTGGACATTTTTATCGATTAACGCCCCAGCCAGGGCGGGTGAGAGGTTCATCTGGGAAATTTTCGCATGAATCAACCGGCTAGTCAATTTTTGCGGATATGCTAGAATAAACCTGATGAAAAAAATTGTCGCCTTCAGCTATTTGATCACCTTTTTGGCAATATTTATTTTTGTCACCAGCCGTGAAAAACCCTCCGAGGCCGGTTTGTTCGGCAAACAAAAGCGGACAGCCGAAAAAGGGATCTACTTAACCGCCTATACCGTTCAGCGCGGCAGTTACTTTTCTTACCTAAAGGAGCAATGTAAAAAAGCCGGCTTGAATACCCTGGTAATTGACGGCAAGGCTTCACTTTGCCGGCCTTTCATCGGGTTGGCCAAACAAAGGAAATTGACCAAGGAGACAAAACCCCAAGCCGATCCCTGGTTGACTAAACTGGCGGAGGAATTGCACAAGGAAGGGTTTATTTTATCGGTCCGGGTGGTCGCTTTTAAGGATGACCAGTTGGCCGCGCTTCGTCCCGATTTGGCGATTCACCTGTCAGGCGGTGGGATTTACCGGGACAAAAAGGGGGGCTTGTGGGTTGACCCATATAATGATGAAGTCAGGCTTTATAATGCTTTAATTGCGGAATCGGCCGCACTATCCGGAGTTGACGAAGTCCAATTTGATTATATCCGTTTTCCAGCGGAAGGGGCGGCCAGATTTGCCGTCTATCCCTTGGCCAAACCGGGAATCACCAAAGTTGATATTATCTGCCAATTTTTAAAAGAGGTCCGCGAGCGGACAAACCGCTATAATGTTTCGCTGGCGTTAGATATTTTTGGCGTCACTGCCTGGCAGAGCCGCTATGACATTGAGATCCTGGGACAGGACCTGAAAAAAATGGCTCCCTACCTGGATGTCATTTCCCCAATGCTCTACCCCTCGCACTTCCATGCGGGCTATGATGGCTTTGCTAATCCCGGTTCGGAGCCGTACTATTTTATTAACGCGGGTGTGGCCAAGGCGCAGGAAATCCTGTCTGATGAGGCGACCGTGTTGGTCCCCTGGATCCAGGGGTTCAATTTGCTTTCCCCCAATTACGGGCCACAGTATATCCGTGATCAGGTCCGGGCGGCCAAGGATGCCGGCGTGGACCGCTTTTTGATCTGGAACGCCCGTAATGTCTATGATGTTTCCTTTACCGCTTTAAAACACTAGGATACTTTATGCGGTTTTGCCCCGACCAGGGCGGGGATGGCAATTAGCAAAATATAACCCAGAATAACTGACCAGGTGTAAAAAGCCATATTGCCGTTCTTGAAAGCCAGCACGATTATCACGTAATCCAGGGCTATATTGAGCAAGGCCCAGGCTATCCCGGTTAAGACTGATTCGATGACCGAAGTAAAGTTATATTGTTTAACCATCAACCAAACAATCCCGGCCCCTAAGACAAGGGAGATCAGGCTGACGGCTTCGCCAGTTGCCGAGCCGATGACAAACATTATTGAAAAATAGAGGAAGCCATAGGCTAGGGCCTTAGTAAGTTTCATTTGATGTTAATAGGCACAAACTATTTTATTTGTCGTTAATCTTTTTCAGCAATTTACCGGCGAAGTTGCGGCTGTTTAGCTTTTTCAGCTGTTCGTACTGCATCTTGGCGGCTTGTTTGTCTCCCAGCTCCAGCGCACAAAGCCCGATATTGTAAATTGCGTCATCGGCTTTCGGGTTAAGCTTGACTGTGTCCTTATAATAACGGATCGCTTCTTTATAGTTTTTACTTTTTTGATAAGCATATCCAAGGTTATAGACCGCATTTTCATATCTGGGATCGACAATCAGGGCCTCTTTATAGCTTCTAATCTCGTCATTGAGCTTGCCCAGGTTGCTATAAGCGATCCCCATGTTGTAGTAGGCTTTGACATAACCGGGATCGATTTTAATGGCTTTTTTGTATGCTTCAACGGCGTCCTGGCTTTTGCCCTGTTCATCAAGGATGATGCCGGTATTGTAGAGCGGTTCGGGCATTTTGGGGTCAAGGGATGCCGCTTTTTTGTAATATTCCAGAGCCTCCTTGGCTTTGCCCATCAGTTGATAGCTTAAGCCAATATTGAGGGTCGCATCGGCCGCTTTTGGCTGGATTTTTAATGATTCTTGATAAGCGGCAATAGCGTCATCGAACATTTTTAATGCCCGATAAGCATTCCCCAGATTGTAATGAGCATCGCTGTCTTTAGGATTTAGCTTGATCGCTTTCTTATAAGCATCAATTGCTTCGGGCAGTTTGTTGAGGGCTTTATAGGCTATTCCCAAATTGTAATAAGTATTGGCATCACTGGAATCAATATTGATGGCCTCTTTGTAGGCTTTAATTTCATTAACGAAATCACCAAGTTTGCCGTAATTATACCCAAGCGAGAAATACGCCTTGGCATCGTCAGGGTTTTTGGCAATAGCTTGTTTTAAGGCGGCAATCTCGGCTTTGATATTGGACCCCGGCAATTTCTTGGCCGGGCCACCGTACGCCAGGTTGGCCATAAAAGCCAAGGCCATGATAAGGGCAACTAATCTAAAATTCATATTCTTTCCTCCTGAAGGTTGTTGATATTAATATGATAATCTTTTTATTGTTGGTGTCAACTAGAAAATCAACTTTCGCACAGCTGATATATGGCCGCTAGGGCCTGAAGAATGACCAATTTTGGTCGACTTTTATGATTGCCAGCCTGGCAAGAATATTGCATCAATATACTATTACAAAGAGGTGATGAACGATGGTTTTTCTATTTGAAAAATTGGAGGTTTACAAGAAAGCGATGGGGATGGCAGAAGAAATATGTCTGCTAGAAGGTAAAATCAGGGATAAAGTGATTAAAGATCAAATTAAAAGGGCGGTAATTTCAATTGTCTTAAACCTGGCGGAGGGGCAGGGGAGGTTACATGGGAGGGAAAAGAGACAATTCTACAATACTTCCCGGGGCTCTTTGTTGGAATGTATTCCATTGTTGCAATTATCAAAAATGATGGGTTTTCTTGATGAGGAAAAATATTTGCAGCTATATGAATTGGCAAACGAGATTGGGAGAATGCTGACCGGGCTTATCAAAAGTGTCGAGTTGGAAAAGCCTTAGGGAATTAGAAAATAGGACGTTGAAAACAGAACGTGGAAATTAGGTTCAATGAACCTTTCGCTCCAATTGTCTGCGTTCTGCTTTCTATTATCCATTATCTAAAACTTCTGGAGCAGAGGGGAGTCGAACCCCTGTCCGGAAAGGCAGATGCGCCTGCCGCTACGAGCGTAGCTTCGTTTATCAGTTCGCCTGGAATTTGACCCGAAACGAGGTGTTTCCCAGACTATCCGGAGTTTGTTTCCCCGCCCGGCCGACCGGAGCAACCAGGCAGGTAGCCGCAAAATAACGTCCGGATCCGGGCTAATCGGCCAACCCGGCGGACGGCGCACTTAAGTTATTAAGCGCGGGCGAAAGCGCCAGAAAGAACTCTGCTATTCACAAAGCTCCACTGAACGCCTTCCAATGCTTTAGTAACGTCTGCATTTGTGACGTTGGCTATCGTGATTAACGAGGCAAATAGCATCCTCGGCTCGCAACATGCGCAACCACAGCTTCCCGTCAAAACCCTTACTGCCCCAATCGCGCGGGATTAAAAACTCTTGATAGTTTCGGTGAGGACGCCAAGAAATGACTCGATTTGTTGCTCATCCATGCGGGTGAGTGTTTCGGCAAATTGCTGCCAGGACTCGGCTTCGTCCATTAATTCTTTATTGGCTTTGACCCGTTCCAGCTCGTCTTCGATCTCCTGCTGGACCCGGCGATTGACCTCTTCCATCGCCTGTTGCGGGTTGGTCATACCGGTTTCAGCAATGGCCCGGTCAATTATGTCTTCAAACTTTAATTCTTTTTCTTTGGCTTCAGCGGCCAAGATCGCCAGCCTGGTGGCGATGGAATGGGCGTCCAGCTCCGGGCCGCGGCCGATCCCGGGTTGGGCTGGAGCTTTGACAGCCGGCTGCGGCGTCAGTTTTTCATCTGCCCCTTTTTCCGACTTGACCTCTTTGGCTGAAATTTGCGGGACAAAAGGCTTGTCTCCGGCGCCGCGAATGCTCATACCAGTTTCATCTCCTTCAGAACCATCTGCGATAATTTTTTTGCCAACAGATCAGACTTGGTCTCTTCGTCCGAGGTCAAAGGTCCGTCACTTTTTAAGCCCTTTAACTCCTGGCGGACCAGCTTGGCCGCTTCGGTGTAGAGGTCCTTAACTGTGAAGGTTCTTGGTTTTACTTTGTCGATCACTAGTTTTTCCTTTAAAAGCTCTTTCAATTTCTCTTTCAGCTGATTTACGTCTAATTGTGTCACGTTTTTCGTACTTCTTTTTCGCGCGGGCCAGCGCCAGATCAACTTTGGCCCAGTTTCCCTCAAAGTATACCTTAAGCGGGACGACTGTCAATCCTTTTTCGGCAACTTTACCGACTAATTTCATCAGTTCGTGCTTATGCAGCAAAACTTTCCTTGGCCGGATCGGATCGACATTGCGCTGGTCGGCCGAAGAGTAGGGGGAGATGTGGACATTGTATAAGGTCAGCTCTCCTCGGTCGACCCGGCCAAAGCTATCCTGAAGATTGATTTTTCCGTTGCGGAGCGACTTGACTTCGTTGCCGGTCAGGACCAGCCCGGCTTTATAGACTTCGATGATCTCGTAATCAAAGCGGGCTTTGCGGTTATCCGCGGCGACCTTATAGTAAGTGTTCGAGCCCATAAACTAGGCCGTTTAGTCCTTGAATTTGGCGGACAGCCAAAATCACTCCAGGCATAAATGATTCCCGGGACAGGGAATCGTGCCTGATAGTCAGCGTCTGGCCCAACCCGCCGAACAGGACCTCTTGATGGGCCACCAGTCCCGGCAGACGGACTGAATGGATCGGGACTTCAACTCCCATCAAATGCTTGGTTTTCAAGGCAGTGCCCGAGGGCTTATCAAGCTTATTTTCATGGTGGTATTCAATGATTTCGGCTTGCGGCATGTATTTTATGGCCTCTTTGGCAAAACGCATCATCAGGACCGCGCCGATGGCAAAATTCGGGGCCACCAGGCAGTTAACCCGGTTTTTTTCACAGAGCAATTTTATTTCGTGCAAATTTTCATCGGTCAACCCGGTGGTGCCGATCACGCCATGTGCCTTGGCTTCCAGGATAATCCGGATGTTCTGCATGACTACTTTTGGCTGGGTAAAGTCGATGACAACCTGTGCGCCGCTTTTCTCGATCGTGCCGGCCAGGTCGTCTCCCAGGTCGGTCTGGGCAACCAATTCGAGATCGGCCTCCTTGCTGACCGCCTTGACCGTTTCTGACCCCATCTTCCCTTTTGACCCGTTAACGATAACTTTAATTTTTTCCATGGCCCACCCCCGTATGACCAAATCCGCCGGCCCCGCGTTCGGTAGAGGGGAGCTCGGCCACTTCTTCAAAAGCAATGCGCTCAATTTTGTTAATTATCATTTGGGCAATCCTGTCCCCCCGATTGATCGTTAAATTTTCCCGGGAGTGATTCATCAAAATTACCCCAACCTCTCCCCGGTAATCGGCATCAACTGTCCCCGGTGTGTTGAGGACTGAAACCCCCTGTTTCAGGGCTAAACCAGAGCGGGGGCGGACCTGGGCTTCAAAGCCTTCGGGAATAGCCATAGCCAGGCCGGTGGGGACCAGCCGCCAACCGCCAGGTTGGATGGTTAGTGTCTCGCTGACCGCCGCATAAAGATCCATTCCGGCGGCATGGTCGCTCATATATTTGGGCAGCGGCAGCCCCTCCCCATGTGCTAATCGTTTTACCTGGACTGTCAGTTCCATAAATTCATTATAACAGGGAATTAGCGTTGAAATCAAAAGGAATAATTGACGATATATATATGGCATGGGAGGAACAATCAGAATTCAGCCAAAAATGTTCCGCACAGCAGCTTATCAAACTGCGGCTGAACGTTTTAAACATGAGCCGGTCAAATGTATGCGCGCGCTCTTGGCCAATAGGGCTGCTTTTGGGGGCCTTGCTCCTGACAGCCGACTTAGGGCGGCCTGTTTGGCAGCCAAGGTAATGTTCCCCGGGGAAATGCATTGGGGAGAGGAGTTTGTGTACCAGGCAGTCAAACAGTTGGCCGGAGCAGAGCCGGAGAGGCAGGTGGAATTGACGGCGGAAGCAATCAGCCTGATGCATCCTGTAGGACACCGTAATTCCCGGGCAAGATTGTTGTATATCATGTATTATGGCCGGGCTTTCCAGGTAAAAGATGACGGGCAAAAATATCAATTCTATGTTGGAGTGTTAACAAAACTATATCCTGCAGATGCCTTTGAGTGGTTAGAAATGACCACCGCTTTTGTTAAAGCCGGGAAAATGGAAGTATTTGAGGTCAGACAAAGGTTTTTACATTATGTGGTTAATGCCCTGCACCATAACGATCAGGCAACCCAAGCCGCATTTATTGAAACAGTGGAACGGGATTTGCCGCCGGTGTATCGTCCCGGCTCCTGGCTTAACAGGCCAGGGATTTGACCGGCAGCTCCGCAAAGTCTCCGATTACCGCTAACGTTAGCGCGTCATTAGTAAAATATTTATTAGCCAGTCGGACAATATCGTCATTAGTGACTTTATCGATCTTGGAAAAAACCTCATCAATGGTAATTGTTTTCCCATAATACAGTTCACATTTGGCCAGCCAGCCCATACGCGACGAGGTTGATTCCAGCCCTAAAACGGTTGTCCCCTTTAAATATTCTTTCGCCCGTTCAATTTCGGCTTTGGTCAGCCCCTCTTTTTTTACTTTTCCCATCTCTTTCAGGATCAGGTCGACAACCTGGGGGAGGTTTTCATGGCTGGTCCCGGCATATGTATAGGCCAAACCAAAATCGCGAAAGGGTGAAGTGGTGGAAAAAATGGCATAAACCAGGCCGCGTTTCTCTCTCACTTCTTGGAATAATCGAGAGCTCATGCTCCCGCCCATGATATTTTCTAAGAGAGAAAAAGCATAACGATCATCATCCAATTGGGACGGCCCCTGGGTCCCCAAACAGAGGTGGGTCTGCTCGGTTTTTTTGTGTTTCAGGCTGATCGACCCTTTAATCTTTGGTTGGGGTTGGACTAATTTAACTTCCTGACCGGTAAACCCGGCAAAGTAAGGGGCGAGTACCGCTTCCAGGTTGTCCGGCAGCGCACCGGCGAGGGAGATGATCATATTTTTGGGCGAATAAAAACGCCGACGGTAATCAAGGATATCTTCGCGTTTGACGGCCTTGACCGTTTCAGCGTAGCCGATAGTCGGCGAGCCCAGCGGGTGGCCGGGGAGGATTTTTTCGACGAACAAATCATGAATCAGCTCGTCAGGGGTGTCTTCGTACATTTTTATCTCTTCAAGGATTACCCCTTTTTCGACTTCCATTTCTTTGGGGTCATAAACCGAATTGATGACAATGTCGCAGAGGACATCAATGGCGGTGTTGATATGCCTGTCCAGGACAACCGCGTAATAAACCGTGACCTCCTTGCTGGTATAGGCATTCATCTTGCCGCCGACCGCATCAAGGGCATGCGCGATCTCAAAGGCGGAGCGCTTATTGGTCCCCTTGAACATCATGTGTTCAATATAATGGGAGATGCCGGCTTCTTTGGGGAGCTCGTTCCCTGAACCGACGCCAACCATGATGCCGGTGGCTACCGAACGGAGAGAGGGGATATGTTCCGTGACCACCCGGATCCCATTGGGCAGGACGAACTTTTTTGCATTTGGTATGACAGTCATTTGTATAATCCCTTCCTTTTAATGTATTTGGTTACCGAGGCCGGGAGAAATCGGGCTACTGAACGGCCGCTGGCCAGCCGTTGGCGGATATCGGAGGCGGAGATGTTTTCTTTGAGCTCCATCAGATGGATCTTGTCGACCTCTTTTTGCAGAGGGGGGAACTTGAGCAGGCGCCGAAAAGACCTGATCCTGGTCCCCGGCCTGGTGCCGACGATAAATTCGCATAACTTGAAAAGCTCCAGCGGTTTTTTCCAATCAAGGATTTCGTTGATTGAATCGAGCCCCATAATATAAAACAGTTTGGCTTTTTTACCATAGTGCCTGGCCAGGGCGTTGAAAGTGTCGATGGCGTATGAATATCCGGGGCGGTCAAGTTCGATCCTTGAAGCATGGTAATGCTTTTTTCCTTTAATTGCCAGACGGACAAGCTTGAAGCGCTCCGCCTTGTCGACAACTTCGTTTGATTTTTTATGCGGCGGGTTGCCGGAGGGGACAAAAAGAATCTCGTCCAGGCCAAATTCTTTTTTGGCTGCTCTGGCCAGCGCCAGATGTCCCCTATGGACCGGGTTAAATGTCCCACCCATAATGCCGAGACGTTTGATTTTTTTCATAGTTAGCGGACCTGGCCGTGGCCGGAAATAAGATACTTATACGAAGTCAATTCTGTCAGCCCAAGAGGGCCGCGGGCGTGCAGCTTTTGGGTGGAAATGCCGATTTCGGCCCCAAAACCGAATTCCCCCCCGTCAGTAAAACGGGTCGAGGCATTGGTATAAACCGCGGCGGCATCGACATGGGCGCTAAAAAAGTCGGCCGCCTTTTGGTCGGTTGTGATAATCGTTTCAGAATGCCTGGTACCATAGTGATTAATGTGGTCAACTGCCTCTTTTACCCCGGCAACGACCTTGACCGCCAATATCAAGGCCAGGTACTCTGTCCCCCAATCAAGTTCGGTGGCGGCTTTTATCCCCGGGAGGATTTGGCAGGCTGCCTGGTCACCGCGCAATTCCACCCCGGCAGCTTCCAGCCGTTTCCTCATATCAGGCAGGAACTTGGCGGCAATTTCCCGGTCAACCAGGAGTGTTTCAATCGCGTTGCAGACGGACGGGCGGGAGACCTTGGCGTTAAAAACAATTTCTTCTGCCATCTTCAGGTCGGCGGTTTTTTCCACGTAGGCATGGCAATTCCCTTCGCCAGTTTCGATAGTCGGGATCGATGATTCGCGGACAACCGTTTGGATCAGGTGTTGGCCGCCGCGCGGGATAAGCACGTCAAGATAATCCCTGGCCTTCATCAGCTCTTGAGCGGTAGCGCGGCTGACATCTTCGATCAGTTGGATTGAACCCTCCGGCAAGCCAGCCTTAATGGCGGCTTGGGCAATAACGTGGGCTAATTCGCGGTTAGAGTTGATGGCGTCGCTGCCGCCGCGCAAGATGACCGCATTTCCCGATTTTAAACAGAGGGCGGCTGAATCAACCGTGACATTTGGCCGGGCTTCATAAATCAGGCCGATGACACCGAGCGGGACCCGGACTTTTTTAATTTTCAAGCCATTGGGCCTTGGCCATTCGCTGATCACCTCGCCGATCGGATCAGCCAGCAACTTGACCATCCTTAACCCGTCAATCATTGCTTTGATCCTTTGGCCATCAAGGGCCAGCCGGTCAAGCAAAGACTTGGATAATTCTTTTTTTTCGCCCGCTTCAAGATCAATCGCATTAGCGGCCAGGATAGTATTGGAGTTTTGTTCCAGCGCTTCGGCCATCAGTTCAAGGGCGTGGTTTTTGACGGCAGTCGTGGTGACGGCCAGTTGTCGGGCGGCCGCTTTGGCTAAGGCCCCTTTGGCGGCTATTTCCTGGTTTGACATATGAAAATTATACCATAAAAAAAACCCCGGTTTTGCAACCGGGGTTTAACAGGCCGTGATTATACGGGAGCTAGTCGAGTGAGGCCCTGATCTGTGGCCTTTCTTGCTGCGGCTTGAAGCCTTTTTCCCAGGTGTAGAGGTCTTTAACCTTGGTCCCGGCCAATTGTGTCTTGCCGAGCATTTCCACCGATTCGGCGCGAGCCATTGATTGTTTTGGTTTGAGCCGGTTCTTTTCCACAAAGGTCAACATACCATTGTCTTTGGCGGTCTGGATATATTTGGCTCCCCAATGTTTGGTCGGGATATCCCAGTACGGTTTAGAATCGACAGAAGCGAGCTTGAGTTGGTCAAACCTGACCATGACGGCGATCCCTTCGACCCGGCTGATCTTGTTGTTAGGCCGGAAGGTCTTGTCGGGATAACCCTTGATCAAACCTTCCCGCTGGGCGACTTCGATATACTTGGCGGCCCAGAAGTCTGATTTGACATCTTTAAAGATCCGTCGAGCTTGTGTCCCTTCCTGAATTTGGATCCCCTTGGCGCGGACCAATAGGGTGGCCAATTCAGCGCGGGTCAAAGCATTGGCCGGCCGGAACGTCCCATCCGGGAAGCCCTGCACCAGGCCGACGGTGGCATTGTTTTCAATCGGCATTTTGGCCCAATAACCTTCGGGGACGTCGGCAAACGAGGTTAAGCGGACCAAGCGGACATCCTGGGCAATTTTGTTGCCGGCGGTATCGGCCGCTTCCAACTGCACCAGTTTTTTACCATATTTTTCCAGGGCGACATCGGCAGAGAAGGTCCCGTCAGCCATGACCGGGATATTGATCCCGTTAACTTTGACGGTCAGAGGCCCGGCAGCCGGTCCTTCGTCGCCGTCGGTGACAATTACTTTCCCGGAGACTTTGACGTTATCTTCGTAAACTACGGACTTGTCTTTTGGTGAATCAAGGACAATCCTCATTTCCCGTTTTTTCGGTTCACCCAGGTAGCCGACGGAAAAGAAATGGGTAGTGTCATCACCGTTAGCAGTGTAGGGATGATAAGCATAGTTAAATTCGACTCCCTGCATCCGGAGCCCAACACCAGCGGTCAGGTTGCCAGCGTCACTACCAGCCCGCAGGGCCAGGTTGCTGGTCGGCCAGAATTCAGTCCCCAGATGAAGGTTGCCGGGGCGGCCATTGGGATAATAATCATAATCAATGTTACC
>Ga0208373_1001831_pt1 | contig 26045 bp, 36 predicted proteins | sample RifOxyC2_FD_184036 | JGI IMG/M metagenome (GOLD analysis project Ga0208373, IMG submission 184036) | Soil microbial communities from Rifle, Colorado - Rifle Oxygen_injection C2 (SPAdes) | ecosystem: Environmental > Terrestrial > Deep subsurface > Rock core/Sediment | place: Rifle, Colorado... | reverse complement strand
AAGAAGGTCCAAAAAAGCCACTTCCAAACTCAAGGTAGAGGTGGTAACACCGCTGCTTCGTCCGATACTGTAGCCCAGCAGAGGATTGCGCATCAACCCCGCTTCCACCAACTCGCTCTGAGCAATACCGATATCTTCATAGGTTTGCTGCAGCGCACGGTTGTTAATCAGCATAATACGAACCGCATTTTCCTGTGTCAACGGCTGTGAAAGGAGTAGTTTGACACTCTCATCGACAATTGCCGCTTCTTGAGGTGTTTTGATCCATTGAAGATTTTTGCCCCCCTGCTGCCGTGTAAGCTGATTCACCGAATCGAACGCTTCCTTTTGGGAAATGGTAGAACATCCCGAAAGGATAAACAATACCGCTAACACTGTACTCAGTTGTTTTATCACCATTTTGCATTTCCGTAACCGGTAGTGTTTTGATCCTCTTTCTGGACACACCCCTCTTCGGCAACATCAACGGCAGCGGCAGGAGGAGTATAAACGCTTTTACCGTTCAATGCATTAGGGGATGAGGGTATCGCTACGGTGACCTCGGAGGCATAACCCATTATCCCGATCATAAAAAAGAGGAGTAAACGGTTCATTTAGCCATCTTTAGAATGATATTTTTGCCCTCTTTTTGGACAAATTCGAAATCCACTTTATCCCCTACTTCCAACGGATGTGTCAGTTCATGATCTATCACTTCGAATTGCATATTCATAGCAGGCCATTTAAGCTCTGGTATCGGATTATGAAAAATCCGTAGACTTTCGTGATTGGCGGCGATGGATTTAACCGTTCCGCTGGCATGAATTGTTTTTGATGTTACAGTTTCAGAGGAAGAGTGATCGCGGTGTTCATCTCCCATACCCATCAACGGCGAAAGAGAAAGGGATAGAACTAAAATAACAGATGAAAATTTCATAATAAACTCCTTTTTAGATAGTTTAACGAAGTTCATTCTGTTTTGTATCAATATAATATTAATGATATTAATAAATCGCTTACTCTATTCTCCGCTCTTTGAATAAATACGAACTAAATCACTCTTCTTACTATTTTTAGAAACTGTAGAGAGTTCATTTAACTGTTTGGCACTCATTCCAAACCCTTCACTGTTTGCATACAGGGTTGAAGACTTGATCTGTGTTTGGACTTCATCGAACGAACTTTTTTGCTCTGTAAGGGTCTGAGTTTCCGACTGTACTTCAGATCCTTCTTCTTGAAGCTGTTCAGTCTGTTCTTGTTTCATAATCGGATCAGGCTGACCTACTTGAAAAGGCTGAGAGTATGGACTTTGAAAAATATAGGAACTGACTGTCATGGTACACCTCCATTTATAAAAAATGTACATCCAGAAAGCCAAAAAAAACATTAAAAACTCAAATTAAGGTACAATAATCGTATTAAACGTTAAAGGTTCCGTATGCAAATTTTTCTGATTCTCCTAGGGGTACTTGCCCTTATCGCTGTTTTGATGTACAACTCCCTTATCGGTAAAAAAAATCAGGTGGAAAATATTTTTGCCGGAGTTGATGCGGTTTTAAAAAAACGGTTTGATCTCATCCCTAATCTCGTAGCTTCGGTTTCACAGTATATGGAACACGAAAAATCAACGCTAGAAAAAGTGACTGAATACCGTGCGCAAGCAATGAAACCGGGAATCAGCGATGAAACTAAAATTGCTCTCGATGCCAAACTCACCTCTGCACTCGGTGCAATCAACATTGCAATGGAGGCCTACCCCGATCTTAAAGCCAACGAAAACGTTATGCACTTGCAACGCTCTCTCAATGAAATTGAAGAGCAGATTTCTGCCGCACGCCGCGCCTATAACCAAGCGGTCACCGATCTCAACAACGCCATCGAAATGTTTCCGACAAACCTTATGGCGGGATGGATGAATCTACAACGTCGTGCCGTTTTTGAGATTACGACCAATGAGCGTCAAAATGTTGATGTAGGGGCACTTTTTAACCAATGAAATCCGTTTCGGAACTGACCGATTTTTATTACAAAGAACTCTACCCCTCGATCAATGAGCTCGAAATTGCCCGAAAACAGATCGTATCGCATCTCAAATGGTACGGAAGTATGGGAGTCGTCGTTTTTATCATCGTTGCTCTGTGGATAGGAAAAACCTTCGGTTTATTGCATCCTCTGATGATCGGTGTTGCTATCGGGTTTATCGCGATTGCTTCTATTGCTTACCGTTCCATGACCGGTGACTATGCCAAAGATTTTAAAGCCAAAATAATCACCCCCATGATAGGAGCCATCGATTCCCATCTCCTCTACAATCCCGATTTTATGGTCTCCCAACATCTATTTGAACGAAGCGATCTTTTTAAGCACACTATCGACCGCTATAGCGGAAACGATTATGTCAAAGGTTCTATTGACGGAGTGCCGCTGGAATTTTCCGATGTCCATGCCGAGTATCAAACCCGTGATTCAAAAGGACGAACCCAATGGCACACCTTCTTTCGAGGACTCTTTCTCGTCGCCGAATTTAACAAGCATTTCAAATCCAAAACACTCATCCTCCCTGATCTTGCTGAAAAAACATTTGGCAATCTCATCGGAGGGTGGCTTCAATCCATGAATATCTCACGTGGTAAAGTAATCCAGCTGGATGATCCATTATTTGAAAAGCATTTTGTCGTCTACGGAGACGATCCCATCGAAGCACGCTATATCCTCACCCACTCAATGATGAAGCGTATTGTGGAGTTTCAGAAAAAAATTTCTCATCCCCTTTTTATTTCATTTGTCCATAATCATATACATATCGGTATAGGAACAGGAAAAGATCTTTTTGAACCGGCAGTTTTTACCTCACTTTTGGACTATAAACAGGCGATGGAGTATGTCAATACACTACAAAATACGATAGGGTTAGTGGAAGAGTTGAAGCTCAATGAGAAGTTATGGAGTAAAGAGTAACCCTACTCAAAAAATGCCCCCTCAAAATGGGTCAAAATCTTCTCATCTTTAGTGAGTAGCGGATAATCTCGCGCCATAGCATTCGCAACGATAAGACGATCAAACGGGTCACGTGTCCATTCCAACGAGAGGCTTTTTTTAATGACCTCGAACATCTCCACCTCATCCACTCGCAAATCAATCATCGCATTTAGATCACCGAGAATATTATACGGGGTATCGGTAAGGCGACCGATCTCCTGCAAATATTTCAGCTCCATCATCACCATCGGAGAGATCAATAATGTATGAGCATTTTCTATCGCATCCAATGCTCTTTTTGAAAATTTCTCCAACTCTTTCTGCCGAAGCCATACGACGATATGGGTGTCTAAATAAAGGGTTTCCATTCACTCTCCCAAGACGTATTCATGAGTTCATCGTCACTACATGAAGTAATTTTTTTAGGTTGAATCGCCTTAAGACGGCTTTTTTTATGTTCTGGAACAATCATCAAAATTTGCCCGTTTCGTTTCACTTCCAACGGTTCTTTGGTTTCAATCACAGAATCAAGTATATTATAGAGATTTTCTCGTAACTTTGAGGGTGTAATAGTCATAATTTACCTCCTAAATAAAAGTATTATATCACAAACGTACGCTTTATTATAATATCGTACGTTTAGGTCAATTTGTTAAAAAATGATATTCTATTTGGTTTAATGGTATCTCTTGTTTTGCTACCATATCAAAAACTGCTTCTATTTCATCTTCTTTAACGTTATTGTATTGTCCGATATGCCCTTCTAAAAGTGTTGTCTCCGCAAAATAGTATTTCTTTCCATCCATTATTAAGTATGAGGATGGGTGTTTTAACGCTGTATCATTGGGTAGATGAACAGCAATAAATCCATGATCTTTTGTCGTCACTAAAACACACGGATATTTATTTTGCAAGAGTAATGTCGCCAATAAAAATGATTTCTCATCACAATCACCCCCATTTTGATTAATGACATCCGAAGGATTTCGATAAGCCGTACTCTCTTTATAAGGGATTTTAAGAACATACTGATAGGCACGATCTATTTCACAATAGGTATCACCGTTGCACTCTTTGGTAAGCATATCAACAATCGGTTTCATTTCATCATGTTCATAGACATCGTATTTAAAAAATTTGTCATGAATTTTGACCATACCGCGTCTTTTACAATATTCCTCATCTGTTTCAGGCGGTACATTTGCCCTAGCATACAAAGAAAATGCTATGATCCCAGCCACTCCGTATAATCCTATGCGATAAACAACCCGTTTATTGATCAATGCCATATTAAATCCCTCTAGTGATTTATATTTTCAACATTTTTCCCCAGTGTAATAAAAAATAGCTCCATAAAAGAGCTTTTCATAGGGGTATAAAACCGCTTCTTAATAGTGTCATTATATAATATCGCCATGAAACTTACCCCTCAACAATCACTCTTGCATTGGTATGAGACCCACGGTCGTCACGATCTCCCATGGCGCACAACTAACGATCCCTATCACATTTATATCAGTGAAATCATGCTTCAGCAGACGCAGGTTAAAACCGTATTAGAGCGCTTTTATTTTCCGTTTTTGGAACGTTTCCCTACTCTCACAGAGGTGGCCGAAAGCCATCAGGATGATGTTCTTAAAATGTGGGAAGGATTGGGGTACTACACACGCGCTCGTAATCTCCATAATGCCGCACGACAATGCGGAGGAATACTTCCGAATAATGCCCATGATCTGATACAGCTCAGCGGTATCGGACGCTCCACCGCCCATGCGATCGCCGCTTTTGCCTACAAAGAACCTCTGCCCATTATGGACGCTAATGTGAAGCGGATCTTGTACCGCTATTATGCACTTGAATCACGTGATGAAAAAAAACTTTGGGGCTATGCCTATACCCTCTTTGATTCCGCCCATCCGTTTGAATACAATCAGGCAATGATGGATCTGGGTGCAACCGTCTGTTTGGCCAAAAAACCGCTCTGTAGCACTTGTCCCTTAGAGTCTACCTGTCAAGGAAAATCTACACCTCTGCTCTATCCGATCCCTAAAACCAAAACACTCAAACCGATCCGAACCCGAAACATCATCGTCTATAAAAGAGAAAACCGATACGCACTCATGCAACGGAAAACACGTTTTTTATCCGGGTTATGGGGATTTTACGAGTGCGAAAGCATAAGTTATCCTCACATCCAAAGCTTAGGGCACATTACCCAAAGCTACAGCCATTTTACCCTCGAAGCGGACGTTTATCTGAGTTTAGAGGATATGAATGACGAGGAGTTTGAATGGTTTAGCTTGAAAGAGATCGCGCAACTATCACTCAGCCGCGCCGATCATAAAGTAATAGGTTTGTTATAAATTAAACCGTGAGGGGTCAAAAAATGAGTCATCGCTAATATGACCGAATGCGGAGTTGATCGAAACGAACAGATCGGGATATTTCTCTTCCATTTCAAAAAGCATCTTTTTCATACTCGCTCTGGCATGAGGCATTTTGACATCAAACCGCATCGACGGACACGCTTCATCGCCGATAGTCGGCATCTCGTTTTCTAATGCACACGCGGCAAGCTGACGCTCACGCAGCTGTATGAGAGGACGAATCACGATCAGCCCGTTTCCGGCTTTGTATTTGGGTGTTAACGCTCTTAAATGACCGTTATAGATCAGATTCATAAAAAAGCTCTCTGCGGCGTCATCGAGGTGGTGCCCGAGGGCTACTTTATTGCATCCGAATTTCTCCGCAGCAGAGTACAACGCACCTCGGCGCATACGGGAGAAAAAACTGCAAAACGAAGAGTTCTGACGAATTTTTTCACCCGCAATCTCATACGTATTGGTCTCGTGAATCTCATGAGGAATCCCGTGTTCGGCACAATGAGCGATTAGCGCAGAGAGATCTTCACCCATACCGTATGTCACCGTCACCGCCAGTATCTCAAATTTAAACGGGGCACGGCGTTGCTGTTCGCGCATCGCATGAACCATCGTGAGTGAATCTTTTCCGCCACTGAGACCGACGAGGATACGATCTCCCTCTTCGATCAAATTAAACGCCCCATTGGTACGACCAATCTGACGCATAATCTTTTTGCTGAGTTTAATCGCCAATACGTTTTACCATCTCTAAAATAAATTTGGCACTCACCTGTGCTGAGCTTTTGAGGAATGCATCAAAATCCATACCTGCTTCGCCATCGGCTGTATCACTGATCGCACGAAGAACGAAGAACGGAACACCGAAGTTATGACACACACACGCCACACTTGCCCCCTCCATCTCTAACGCATCCGCATTAAACGTCTTCTCAATCCACCCTTTGCGCTCTGCACTCGCAACGAACTGATCGCCCGTAGCGATGATCCCCTCGTACAAGTCAACACCCATATCGATTGCAATTTCCGATGCAAGGGAGCGAAGGTCATCATCGGTTTCAATCATCACGGAACTCTCAGGGATAAATCCGTCCGGATGACCGAATGCAGTGATATCAACATCGTGCTGACACAATGCACTCGCCATAATCAAATCACCGATTTTTAGCTCTTTGCTTATTCCGCCTGCTACACCGCTAAAAAGAAGTGCTTTTGCACTATAACGCTCCAACATAACCGAAGCCGTAATCGCTGAAAATACTTTCCCGATTTTTGAGTAGGCGATGACAAGCTCATGCCCTGCATATTCGGCTGAATAAAATATATTTCCGGCATGTTCTTCGCTCGTATAATCACCCAATGCTGCTAATATCGGTTCGATCTCTTCGCGCATAGCGCCCATAATTGCTATTTTCATTTTTTTCCTTACGTATGTTTAACTAAATATCGACCCAGCTTTTTTAGCCGAGCATCAAGTGAACACACTTTTTGTTCAGACTCAAAAAGTGACAAAGTGTATTCTGTTTTTCCCATCGGCGAAATAACACGGCTTCCACCCCAAAATCCTAATCCGTCTTCAAATCCGACACGATTGACGAAAACGACATAATTATGACTCAGCAATGCGGTAGATTTTAAAAGAGCATCCCATTGGGCTTCAATTGTGATCCCCTCATCGCTAAAATCACGTGCCGGAGAAGCGGCAAGTACATAAACGACTTCTGCATCCGAAGCCGCTATGGCTCCTATTGTCTCTGCACGCCATACGTCTTCGCATATCACCATAATCGCATTTCCATGCGGTGTTTGAAATGAAGCTATCTCATTACCGGCGGTAAAATAACGCCCCTCTTCAAACATCCCGTAGGTTGGGAGATGATTTTTATGGTGGATATGGAGTAATGACCCTTTTGAAAAATACAAAGCACTGTTATAAACGTTATTGTTATCCCATAATGCCGCACCGACAACAATATCGCACTCCAAACTCGCATGTGCCAAATCGCTCAATTCCTCAATCTTCCAAGCATCTTCGTAAAGCTTGTCTTGGAGGAGATATCCGCTCAAAGAGAGTTCAGGAAAGACAACCACATCCGCATCTTTGTTCTCCTCAATAAGCGCTAAGACATCACTCAAATTGGTGCGATTAAGCTTCGGTGCAGATTGGATTAGAGCGACTTTCATGAGAGTGCTTCGCAAACCTTGGTAAGTGATTCCATATCCGAAATACCCACTGTCTCTACATCAGGTGCATTGCGTTTGTTCAAACCCTTCAATACGGCACCGTTGCCGAATTCGATCATCATATCGATTTCTCCGGCAATTACTTCAATCGATTGTTTGTATTTTACCGGCTGAATAAGTTGAATTTTAAGAAGTTTCAACGCCTCTTCTTTAGTCGCGTATTTTTCTGTACTGACATTCGATACGATCGGAGCACTGAAGCTATCAGAAACCGTTTTTTCCATTGCTTCACCCAACGGTTCCATCGCACTAGAGAGGAGAGGACAATGGCTCGCGATTGACATATTCAGTAGTAATGCCCGTTTCGCTCCTGCTTCTTTAAATACACTCTCCATTGCCTGAAGATCTTCTTTGATTCCGGCTACGACAAGCTGTCCCGTTTGATTATAGTTCGCAGGCCAAACCTGTTTTCCCTCGCTGTTAGCTCTAATACAAAGTTCTTCAACTACCGCATCATCAAGCCCCAAAATTGCCATCATCCCCGCATTGATACTCTCACACGCACCGCTCATAAGCTTTCCGCGTTTATGCACCAATTCTACCGCATCCACATAATCAATCGCACCACTGGCACAAAGGGCACTGAATTCACCCAAAGAGTGTCCTAAAAACATCACGGCATCGCTAGGATGAGCTTCTTGAAACAATTTATACGCGATCATTGATACTAGCAAAATTGCCGGTTGAGTGTACTCGGTCTGATCGAGTTGTGTATTTTCTTCAAACAAAAGTTTTGTGAAGTCAACTCCGATACGCTCACCCGCCTTCTCGAACATTTCACGCGCTAACGCACTGTTCTCGTAAAATGATTTTCCCATACCGACACTCTGTGATCCCTGACCGGGAAAAATCATTGCAATTTTTTTTGACATTAATGCTCCTTGGTTTCTAATTCATACTCTGAATGGTCACTAATCTTTTTCCGCAGTGTATTACGGTTAAGTCCGAGCCGCTCAGATAACTGTAATTGTGATTTAAAGCGCTTAATCCCCGCTCGGATAAGGGGAACTTCATAAAGATGTAAAAAAGCTCTGTAGTCATTGTTACTGCCGAGTTTTTCTTCCAAATAGTGTTCCATGATCTCCATCAAATCATTTTCGCTGATGCTGTCAAACAGATAATGAAGATAAACCTGTCGTCGAAGTGATATAGCGTTTTCACTCAAATCAGGGACAAATCCATTAAGATCAAATGGCTCAGATTTTCCAAGTGTAAGACTCGCTTCCTTTACAAAAGCATCTATTAACACGGCAACATCTTCATTTCGCTCTGACAATGGAGGTAATGCAAGACGAATCGTAAAAATCTCATCTAATTGGTCTTGAGAATATCGCCCACCACCGGTCGCTATAACACGCGTTCGTGTTTTTTGGATGGTTTCAATAAGACGTTTAAGATTGGCAACATTATCAAGACGATGAATAATGACATCACTGTGGGACTCAAGTGCATCCAATAACTCATCAAAATGACTGGCATCAATAATGGGTGCATGAGGGAGGATATAACGGGCTAGGGTAAGTTTACCCGTCCCCCGTTCTCCGAATATAATAGCATTTACCCCTAAACCTTTGAGTAAATTAGCCGTTTTAAACGCTTCGATGGAGGCGTTTGATGCCGTTAAAAAGTTAGTGACATCCACAGCCGTGATTACCGCCGCTTCCACAACATCCGCTATCATCCACTTTGTTTTCAGCCGGAATTCCGGTCATTGCTTCTTCAGCCGATGCATCACGAACATTGCTGATGGTTACGCTAAACATCAAATCTTTCCCGGCAAGAGGATGGTTGAAATCGATAATAACGATATCGTCTTTGATCTCTTTAACCACAACTTGAACGGTTCCGCCATCTTCGCCTTGACCGTACAATGTCATACCGACATTTAAATCAATCCCTGCAAATTGTTCGCGTGGAAGTTCTTGCTGTGCTTCTTCATTGTAATCGCCATACGCATCGGAAGCTTTTACAAGAACATCCCCTTTGTCACCCATATTCATATGAGCGATCCCCGCCTCAAGACCGGGAATGATTTGCCCTTTTCCGAACATAAACGTCAATGGATGCCCACCGACATTACTATCTACGACGTTTCCACCGTCACGTACTTCATACTCGATTGATACAATTTGATTATTTTCAATTGCCATTTGATTAGCCTTCTTTTAAGATTCTGCGATTGTAGCAGATTTACCTATGGTGATGCTGAAAACAGACATTTAGCACACGTAAATTTACTTTAACTTAGAGAGTCTCTCTTCTGCCTCTTTGGCTGCTCCGCTTCCGCTGTATTTCGATATTGTTGCTTGATAAAAGGCTTTAGCTGTTGCCGTCTCTCCGGTTTTTTCCATCGAAATCCCCGAATGGAGCAAAAGAGTCGGCATAAAGAGTGATTTTTCACTGCGTGACGCAGACTCTTTATACTTTGAAACCGCTTCTTTGTAGTTTTTACGCTCAAAGTGTGTCTCACCGATCATAAACAAAGCTTCATTGACTTTATGTTTTTTTTGAACTAACTGTTCAAAATATCGTTGTGCATCCCCATATTTTTTCTGTGAAAAAAGCTTATTAGCCTCTTTTTCAAGGGCAGTATTTGACATTTTTACAGAAGAGACCGCCGTATCAGACACAGTTACTTTAAGCTGCTTAATGAGTGCCGTGAATTGTTCTTTTGTCACATAATTACTATTGATTTCGTCTACAACATGAGAAAGTTCTTCAAGAAGAACTTTAAACTGAGCAATATTTTCGGCATTAGCCGTAACTTGTTTAGTGAGCTCCTCCACATTGGAACTGCTGTTACTGTCAATAGCAAACTTTTCTTGGATTTTTTGAAGGGCTAATGTCTGTTCGTTGGATCGTTGACCCAACCCTTCAATAATTCCCTGCATACCGTCAAGCCGTTCTGTAACCGTCTCAACTTTTGCACTTTGAGCGTTATTTTTTTGAATGACCGTCTGAAGTTCTTTTTTATTTTCAAGAATCAGTTTCTCTTCATGGGTAAGTCCGTAAGGATTAGGACTATTCAGATCACCCGCACCGAAGACCGAAGGCTCCGACGCAGATGCAGCGAGTGTTAACAGAAAAGGGAGTATTACTAAGGAACGCATTTATGGAAGTTTGAAATCTACGCGACGATTTTTTGCCCAGCACTCTTGTGTTTTTTCCAAGCAAACCGGATTGCTTTCACCAAAACTTGCCATCGTGATAGCATCAGCGCTCACACCGCTGTTTACCAAAGCTGCTTTAACGGCATTAGCACGCTTAAGACCAAGAGCAAAGTTGTACTCATCGCTTCCGAATTCATCACAATTTCCTTCAAGTTTAATCGATTTGCCTTTTACCAACAACGTGTTTTTAGTCATTGATTCTTGCATATCTTCACGAATATTAAACTTGTCGTAATCAAACAAGATACTGACCAATTGACCGTCAGATCCATTAACTCCAGCAGATCCGGCAGCACCTGTCGTTGTATCATTGGCACTTGCATTTGTGATAGGGGCAATTACCGCATTGCTATCTGTCCCCGTACTGCTTGTGTTTACATTTGTCCCGATTGACGCGCCGTTTGCATTTGCTGTTGCATCAATAGCAGGCTCTTTAGAGCTACATCCGCTCAAAACTAACATCGCTACTGTTGCGCTTAAAAAAGCAACTTTTTTCATCATGACATCTCCTCAGGATTATAAATATTTAGTGTTATGATACCGAAAAAACTGTTAACACTACCAATCAATCGATTGAATTCGTCCCATTTTCAGTGGGAAAATAAAACTTTTGTTAACTCCGAAACGGATTAGACCGATAGAACTGCGTGCTCCCTCTTGCTTTATATATAATATTGCTTCGCCATCGGGTGAAAATCTAGGAAAATCGTTCTCTCCGCTCGCAGTGAGACGTTTAACATTTCCCGAATTAAGTGATAACAAGTGAAGATTAAAGGAATTGCCTGCAAATGTGGCACTGCTCTCGCGTGCTTTATAGACCAGAAAATTTTTATACGAGCTCAAAGAGGAGTTATTTTTCCCCTGATACACGAGTTGCGAGATTCCGCTGCTGTTCATCTGTTTCGAAAATATATTAGGATACCCCAAGCGGTTGGAGACAAATGCAACTGAGCCATCCCCCATAAACTGCCCGTTCACATCGATACCGGAGTAATCGGTGACACGGTTTTTGTTTCCGGTAGCCAAATCGTACAAATAAATATCAGGCTGACCCTCAGGTGCCAGCGTCAGTAAAAGACGTTTGGAATCTTCACTGACATCAGAACACACCGCCATACCATCGGAACTTATAACTTTCTCTTTTTTTCCGCTGAGAAGATTCATCTTATAAATCGTCGGTTTAAAATCACTGAGAGAGGTAAAGTATAAATCGCTCTGCTCACGGTTAGCCCATTTTGCAAATCCGTACATCCCCCCTTTGAGAATCACTTTTTGATACGAAAGGGTGTAATCAGAAGCGATAATCTCTGAGTGTTTCGGACTGGTTAAACGGATGAAAAGAACTTTTCGTTTAATCCAATCAATAGGAGATCCCCCTAGTTTTGCATTAATATCATACGCAATGGTGTGGGAGAGAAATACCAACATTTCACTTTGTTTTAGAACATAACTTTTATGAAACAACTCTCTTCCGTTTTGAAGCAGTTTGATATCGGCATTGATCCCACCCGATCCATCACTATTCAACCGATAACGAAGCAAATACTGCGCATCTTTATGTACAGCTGAGGGAACAGGTGAATCAAACGCGGCCATTGCATAGCTCTCATCTACGTTAAACAAAGAGATGACATTCATATCAGCTACTAACATTTTGGAAAATTTATGAGACATATCGCTGCTTTGCAATGACGAGTCCTCGATGGCAAGGTTAGCCAACCCCTCTACCCCTTTAACCACTTCTATGGTCGCATCTGCGCCCCATGAAAGTTGAATCAAAGTTAACAATAAAAAGACAATTTTCAAATGACTACTCCTTAGCCGTTAATATACACTCTAATACCGCATCTTTACCATCAGGATGTTCCGGAAAACGGATTGAGGTCAGTCGATCTTTTAGCCAATCAACTTCTCCATTAAACGATCCGTTGCCGGAATAACTCATCACTTTATAGCTGATGAGCTTACCCTCAGCACTGATTTTCATACGAATTCGTGCCGCTTCCCCTGCCGTTCCAGATGGGGGGCGAAAATAGGTATAGACAAGCGCTTGAATCTTACCATGGTATTCGTTAACGAGCGGTCCACTTGATCCCCCTTGCGGTATCATTTTCACGGAAGGCTTTACAAGCTCAACTTTACTCACTTTATCCGAAAAACGGGGAGACTCTTTTCTCTCTCTAAGTTCTTTCTCAAGAGCATTGAGTTCATCTGTGCGTTTTGTATCTTCTTTAGGTTTTTTAGTAGACTTTTCAGCCTTAACTTGAGAAAAAAGATCCGATATTTCGGGTATCGGCTCAGGTTCAGCAATACGTTCCTCTTCTTGAACCGGTGCAGACTCCTCGCTGGGCTGCGGCTCAGAATTCTTTTGGGTTTCTGCATTCGGTTCCATAATCGATACCGATACATATTCACTTTGTGTCATCGCAAATTGCTCTATTGTAGGTGATACAATCAAACTGTACCCAGCCAAAAATAACACTAATACAAAGAATGTTATTGATATTAATCCGCTTAGAAAAAAATAGCGTTCTTGGTTAAAACCCATTTGACAGCATCTCTTACAGAAACTCTAAAATATATTTAGCCATTGGATGCTAACGAAACTTCTCTAAAGCCGGCTTGTTTAACTGCCCCTAATACCGACATAACTTTTCCATAATCAAGAGTTTGATCTGCACTGATAAGTACTGTTGCCTCGCGGTCTAACTGCTGTGCATAGAGTGAAAAATTATCATTAAATGTCTCTAATTTAAACGGTTCTTTATTGACTAAGATTTCACCCTCTTTGCTAATGGTAATATGAACAGGAGGAATTTTGGTAAGCTCTTTTTGCGCCGAACCTTTAGGGAGACGAATCAGCTCTTCATAAACAATATTGGGTGAAATAACCATTAAAATCGCCAAAAGAACCAACATCACATCCACAAGGGGGGTAATGTTCAGTTCCGGTTTTTCATCCCAATCAAACATACTTATACATCTTTAGAGAGAAGAGCATCACCTTGCATACGGATCAATCCCGAAAGCTCATACGCTTTGCGCTTTAATATCTGATGATAGGTGTAAGCGAAAATAGCGACAAAAATTCCTGAAGCGGTTGCCACAAGAGCGTCCGATACGCCCGAAGCGATAATACTCATCGTTCCGCTCGCCTGACCGATATGATCAAATGTATCCAAAATAGAGACAACCGTGCCGAAAAGACCGATAAAAGGGGTAGTAGAGGCAACAACCGAGAGAAACATCAACCCTTTTGTCGCTTCTTTTGTTGCCGCATACGACGCCATATCAAACAGTGCCGAAGAGAGGCGTGATGATGATTTAGTAAAATGGCTTAGATAAGCAAAATCAGGAATTTTTGAGGAACCTAACAATAAAGATTCTAGTGACTGATTTTCGGTAGAGATCCATTGATTTAGTGAAAAGAAACGGTAAAAAAATGTCCAATTGACAGCAATGAAGTAGAGGGAGAGTACCAGCAACACGAAAAGTGTTACCGGATGGCTTTTATCGTAAAAATCGGCGAATGTTTGAAACATTGGCTTAGACTAAACGATGTGCCGCAGAATCAAGACGTGCTGATACCGAAGCGATCATTGCATTCGAATCGCCAACACTGGTGATCAAAGATTTTGCTTCATCAAGTGCTTTAGCAATATCCCCTTCACTTTCACCACGAATGGCAACCGCACCGTCAACCAAAACGACCACTTTGTTTTGGGTAATTTGAACAACTCCCCAATTCACAACGATCGATTCGACTTTGCCGTTCTCTTTTTGGATATCGACTACTCCGGCTTGAAGCAGTGTTGTCAAAGAGACGTGTTCAGGGAGAACACCAAATTCTCCCTCTTCACCCGGAAGGGTGACGCTTTTAGCCGGCCCGTTATAAATCGGACCGCTTGGGGTGAGCACTTCTAATTGGAGTGTTTCCATAGTGTTTCCTTATAAGGCGAGAAGCAATTACTTGCTTTTCATTTTAGCAGCTTTTTCAATCGCCTCATTCATATCACCGACCATATAGAATGCGCCCTCAGGCATATGGTCGAATTCACCCTCAAGAATCCCTTTGAACCCTTTGATAGTGTTTTCAAGTGAAACGTATTTCCCCGGAGAACCGGTAAATACTTCCGCAACGAAGAACGGTTGAGAAAGGAATTTCTCGATTTTACGTGCGCGCTCAACAGTCGATTTATCATCTTCTGAAAGCTCATCCATACCGAGAATCGCAATGATATCTTGCAAATCTTTGTATTTTTGAAGCGTTTTTTGAACACCGCGAGCAACACTGTAATGCTCTTCACCGATGATTTGAGGATCAAGCAAGCGTGATGTTGAATCCAATGGATCAACCGCAGGATAGATCCCTTTTTCAGCGATTTTACGGTTAAGAACCGTTGTCGCATCAAGGTGAGCAAATACAGAAGCAGGAGCCGGGTCAGTCAAGTCATCCGCAGGTACGTATACCGCTTGAACAGACGTGATTGAACCTTTTTTGGTTGATGTAATACGGTCTTGGAGAGCACCCATTTCACGAGCCAATGTCGGTTGGTAACCAACAGCTGATGGGATACGTCCAAGAAGTGCTGACATCTCAGATCCTGATTGTGCAAAACGGAAGATGTTATCAATAAACATCAATACGTCAAGCCCTTTCTCATCACGGAAATATTCCGCCATGGTAAGACCTGTAAGAGCGATACGGTTACGTGCTCCCGGTGGTTCAGACATTTGACCATAGCACAGTGCTACTTTGTCCAAAACGCTCGATTCTTTCATTTCGTGATAAAGGTCATTCCCCTCACGAGTACGCTCACCGACACCGGCGAAAACAGAAAGACCGTCATGCCCGTGTGCAACGTTGTGAATCAATTCCATGATGATAACGGTTTTACCGACACCGGCACCACCGAAGAGACCGACTTTACCACCTTTAGCATACGGTGCCAAAAGGTCAACAACTTTGATACCCGTTTCGAACATCTCAGTTTTTGTACTTTGGTCAACCAACGGCGGAGGATCACGGTGGATAGACCATGTATCACAATCAGTTACTTGATCGCCGCCATCGATGGTTTCACCGATAACGTTAAAGATACGTCCGAGAACTTTTTCACCAACCGGAACTTTGATCGGAGCGCCTGTTGCCTTAGCCGCCATACCGCGAACAAGACCTTCAGACATATCCATAGCGATCGTTCTTACACGACCGTTTCCAAGGTGAGATGCTACTTCAAGAATAAGACGAGTCGTATTCCCTTCTACACTTACATTTACTTCGATTGCGTCATTGATAGCAGGTAAATAACCTTCAAAATCAACGTCAACAACCGGACCAATTACTTGAGCAATTTTACCAATCATTCTTTCCTCCATAATTATTTCATCGACTCGACGCCGCTGATAATCTCGATAAGTTCGGTTGTAATCGCTTCTTGTCTTGCTTTGTTAAACTTAACTTTCAACGAGTTAACCATCTCTTTAGCGTTGTTGGTTGCAGCATCCATTGCCTGCATACGTGCACTGTGTTCTGCCGCAACAGAATCAATAAGTGCGTAATACATATTATATTCAGCGTATTTCGTTACCAATGAATCGAGCATTTTCTCTTCATCTTGCGCTTCAAGCTCTAACATAGTGTTTTGAGCTTTTTCACAATCGTAATCTTCTACATTGACCGGCAACACACGGTTGACATGCAACTCTTGGGTAATAACATTTTTATAACCGTTGTATACAAGATATACGGCATCAATTTTACCCTCTTTGAAATCATTGATCGAACGGGTCATAAACTCGCTTGAACGCTGCATATCAGGAGATGAACTCAAATTTTTCACCGCATCAAGCATCTCTACTTCATTGTAGGTAAAAAATTCAATCCCTTTCTTCCCGATACCGCGAAGGCGAATTTTGACTTTTTTATTTTTGTATTCGCTCATAAGACGTTTGACCGCTTTGATGGTTTGCATATTGAAACCGCCGCAGAGACCTTTGTCCGCTGTAACAAAAATAATGTCGATCATTTCAGGTGCATCATTCTCAATGAAGCAGCGGTTTTCGATCCCGCCCACTTTATTACATTTGATACGTCCTGCGATTTCAGCTATCACTTGATTCGTTTTTTGTGCAAACAGACGTGAGCGTTTCGCAAGCTCTTCCGCACGGCGAAGCTTTGCCGTAGAGACAAGCTTCATTGCACGTGTAGTTTTTTGCGTGTTCGAAACACTTTTGATCTGTCTTTGAATCTCTTTCAAGTTAGCCATAAAGATCCTTATTCAGCAACGAAAGTAGATTTAAACTCTTCGAGTGCTTTTTTCATCATTGCCATCGTTTCATCATCGATTTTTGATGTACTACGGATGTTTTCAAGAATTTGTGGATAAGACGCTTCAATGAACGGATACAAATCCGCTTCAAATTTAACGACAGAATCTGCAGAGATATCATCAAGATACCCTTCATTACCCGCGAAAATAACCAATGCTTGTTTTTCAGCACCGAGTGGAGAATACGGAGGTTGTTTCAACACTTCAACCATACGTTGACCACGCTCAAGTTGTTTGCGGCTTACTTCGTCCAAATCAGAAGCAAATTGAGCAAACGCTTGAAGCTCACGATATTGAGCCAAATCAAGACGCAATGTTCCCGCAACTTGTTTTGTTGCTTTAATTTGTGCCGCACCACCGACACGTGATACCGAGAGACCTACGTTGATCGCAGGACGGATACCTGAGTTGAACAAATCAGTTTCCAAGAAAATTTGACCGTCAGTGATCGAAATAACGTTAGTAGGGATATACGCCGCAACGTCACCCGCTTGAGTTTCGATGATCGGAAGTGCTGTCAATGAACCCGCACCCAACTCATCGTTCAATTTCGCTGCACGCTCCAAAAGACGAGAGTGTAGATAGAAAACGTCACCCGGATACGCTTCACGACCCGGAGGACGGCGAAGGATCAATGACATTTCACGGTAAGCTACCGCGTGTTTAGAGAGATCATCATAAACGATCAAACCATGACGCGCGTTGTCACGGAAATATTCACCCATCGTTACACCGGTATACGGAGCAAGGAATTGGAGAGCTGCCGCTTCAGAAGCAGGAGCAGAAACGATAATAGTGTATTCAAGTGCACCGTGCTCTTCAAGACGACGGATAACTTGTGCAACCGTTGATTCTTTTTGACCAATCGCAACGTAAACACAGACTACGCCGTTCCCTTTTTGGTTGATAATCGTATCCAAAGCAACGGTAGTTTTACCGGTTTGGCGGTCACCGATGATAAGCTCACGTTGTCCGCGTCCGATCGGAACGAGAGCGTCAATCGCTTTAATACCGGTTGCCATCGGTTCATGAACCGATTTACGTGCCATAATCCCAGGAGCTTTTTCCTCAACGAAACGTACTTCTGTAGTTTCGATAGGACCTTTACCGTCAATCGGCTCACCAAGAGCATTCACAACACGCCCAAGAAGTGCATCACCGACAGGAACACGTAGCAAACGTCCAAGACGTTTTACTGACATACCTTCACGAAGATCTTTACCTTTACCGAGAATAACAACACCGACGCTGCTCTCCTCAAGGTTCATAACCAGACCGCGTGAACCGTCTTCAAATTCTACCATCTCTCCGGCCATAACATTGTTCAAGCCATAAACTTGAGCGATTCCATCTCCGTATGAGACGATTTTTCCGGTTTCATTAATATCTACATTAAGTTCGAAATTCTCAATTCGCTCTTTAATGATTGAACTGATTTCGTCTGCTTGTACTTTTGCTACCACTATTTCTCCTTTCCCGAGGGTTAAATTGCTTTTAAAATGTGCTCAACCAATTGAGCATTGAGGCGACTTTTTGAAAAATTGATTTCGACATTTAAGTCATCAACTTCAACACGGATTCCGTCAAAATCAGAAGCAACATAACTCAAAGAGATTGTTGCCCCCATTTTTGTACCCAAATCACGTGCAATCGTCTCAACAGAAGCTTGATCCACAACACTATTACTGTAGATACGCCCCTTAAATGTACGTTTGGCTCGCGCAATCTCACGCGTTAATTGATCTGCGAGAGCAGGAATCAATAAAAGACGCCCGTTCTCAGCCAATAACTTGATAAGATTGTTAACGATAGCGCTGTTCGCCGAAGCGACCATATCCAAAACCAATTGACATTTAGCATTTACACTAATGTCATTGCTGTTCATGATAAGGTTGAATTTTTCATTTTCATACGCTTTCGCTACGCTGGTGAGAAGTGTTGCTAAATTTTCCAATGAAGCTTGATCACAACTTTCCATCAAAGGTTTGATGTAACGTTTTGCTATGAGTTCATTTCGCATTTATGCCACCTTCTTTTTCAAGATTTCGGTCATAGCTTCTTTACCTAAAGCGTCACTGCTGCTGTTCATAACGTCATTCATCACATCAGAAACCACTTCACGAACCATTTTACGTTTATCAAGTTCCATCAATGAACCGTTTTGCTTTTCAATGATTTCAAGCTCTTGTTCACATTGAGCCAAAATTTTGTCAGACAAAATTTTGTTCTCTTTTTTACTTGACTCCGCCAATTCGCTCGCAAACCGTTCTGCTTCTTCGATTTTGTGCTCGGCTGCATCTTTTAGACGTTTTGATTCACGAAGACGCTCTTGAACTTTTTCAAGTTCATCGGCAATCCCTGCACTTCTTCCGCTAAAATAGCTTTTAACCGGTTCAGCCAAAATGTAAAACAAAATTCCGGCAAAAATCAGGAAGTTAACCGTTCGTTGAACGATGTCCGTAGAACCCTCTGCACCGGCATCTGAGCCAAACAGATAGGCACTGAGCAGTAATACTGTAACGATTATTTTACCCATTGCATACCTCATATCTGACTTAGTTTTGCTGATACAGCAGATTGGAACGAAGACGCTTCATTTTGAAGCGCAGCGATCAACCGTGTTCGTTCTGCAGACATTTCGCCTTCGAACGTTGCGTACTCAAGTGCTAATTCAGCACGTTTTGTCTCTATTTTGCTATTTGCCAGCGCTTTGGCCTCAGCAATAACTTTTTCTCTTAATGCCGCTGCTTCCAGTTTAGCATCACTCATAATCTTCTCAGCTTTGGCATGAAACGCGGCGATTTCGGAATCGTTGTTGCCAACTTGTTCCAAATCTTTTTTAATATCCGCATCCCGTTTTTCCATATAACTGAAAAGAGGTTTGTAAAGCAAACTGTTTAGTAGGGCAATAAGGACAAGGAAGACAATCAGTGTGCTGCCTAGCAGCATCGGACTTATATCTAACATACCACCTCCTAAAAGTTGCGTGATTATACAACTTATAAATTGAAGGGACAGTTAAACGCGGATAGATATTAAGAAAGTAGGTCTAAAAATGATTCAATTTGTTCATTATCTTCAAATTCTATGGTCAGTTTGTAACCTTTTGTGCCACTTTTATAACCAAGCTGAAGCAATTGTTTTTTTAAAGCGCTGAAATCGAGCCCTTCCATTTCAAATGAAGCACTTGAAGCTGTAGTAGGCAGCTTGATTTTCTTCACCATGCTCTCCACATCGCGTACACTCAATTTTTGACCGATCACCGAATCGATCATCATCGCTTGTTCTTTCGGATCAAGCGATAAAATGACTTTGGCGTGGCCTGCACTGATTTTCCCCTCAACCAGAGCTTTTCGACCTTTTTCACTGAGTTGCAAAAGTCGTAATGTATTGGTGATCTGAGCGCGGCTTTTATGGACGGTTTGGGAAAGCTGTTCGTGAGTCAGTTCATGGATATCAATCAGCTCTTGATAGGCTTGCGCCAAATCGATTGCATTGAGCTCGTCGCGCTGAATGTTTTCGATCAGGGCATGTTCACGCATCTGCTCATCACTGACGGATACGACGATTGCTTTGATCGTTTTATTTTTGGCAAGTTTACTCGCACGTAAACGTCGCTCACCGGCAATAAGGATATATCCGTCAAGATCTTCTTTTACAACGATAGGCTGTAAAAGCCCGTGTGTTTTGATCGATTCGGAAAGTTCAGCCAAAGATTCTGAATCAAAATGTTTTCGCGGCTGATACGGATTGGGACGAATTTTGTTTACAGCGATCTCTTCGACTCCCCCTTTTTTAGGAAGCTCGTTATCGTATGCTTCTTCGATTTCACTTAAAAGTGCCCCAAGACCTCTGCCTAATGCGGATGCTTTCGCCATAGTTTTCCTTTAGGCGATGATGGCGTGTGCCAAATCTTGGTACGCCATAGAGCCGCTTGATTTTACATCGTACAAAATTGCCGGTTTACCGAAACTCGGAGATTCCGCAAGTTTTACATTACGAGGGATAACGATAAAGTCATCCTCTCCACCTGATTTAAATAATTTTGACTGAAAATGTTGACGCAAATCTGCGAATACTTGGCGTGAAAGATTGTTTTGCGCACTGTACATCGTCGGCAGGAACCCTTTGATCGTCAATTTCGGATTAATGGTTTTTCGAACCAGTTTGACAGTATTCAAAAGCTGTGCCAACCCTTCCAATGCAAAAAATTCGCACTGGATAGGGATAATGACAGAGTTTGAAGCCGATAAGGCATTAATGGTCATCGGCCCCAGTGCCGGAGGGGAATCAATGATGATGTAATCATACTCATCTTTGACCTGTGCAATAGCACGTTTTAAAATGAGTTCACGCCCCGTCGCATTGTCTGCATCATAATACTCTTTTTCAACTCCGACGAGACCGATATTCGAGGGAGCTAAAAAAAGTTTCGGCAATGACGTTTTTAAAATAATCTCTCGAAGTTTTTTGGCACCGATTAATACGTGATAAATATTGAACTCATAGTTGTTACGGTGATACCCTAATGAGGTGGTTGCATTAGCTTGAGGATCGGCATCGATCAGCAATACTTTTTTTTCTGCAACAGCAAGGGATGCGGCTAAATTGACGGCGGTTGTGGTTTTACCCACTCCCCCTTTTTGATTGGCGATAACAATAACTTCACTCATCGTAAACTAAATATCCTTTGGCCATCGCATTCTAACGATCCGTCTTCAAGCAAAACGGCCTTTTCTAATGCAACTTTTTCATTATTGTTGTGGGTAAAAAATTCTCTACTGTTTTCAAATTCTATCTGGTAATTACTAAAAATCAGCTTCCACGATGGTAAATTTTTAAACAATTCACTATAAGATTTCGTTAAATCATATGTACTGATGTCAATATCGATTTTTTCAAAATACTCAGGGGCGGAAACCAAATTAATTCCAATCCCGCATACCAGCGTTTCACCGACAAGATTCGTGATAACACCGCCGATTTTTTTATGACCTATATAAAAATCATTCGGCCATTTAAGCCATACCTTCGAGCCGAGAGAAGCTAAAAGTTCTTTCATTAAAAAAGCAAAATAGATTGATGACGATTCAAGTTTTAGATCCGAAGGCAACATTGAGCGTTCCACACCCACTGAGATAAAAAGGTTCCCCCCTACACCTATCCAGCTATTTCCGCGTGAACCTTTACCCGTCGTTTGAGTGAGCGCACCGACACAGACGGGAGGGTATAATCTTGAAGCTTTCAGTTCGTCTAAGAGATAGCTTTGAGTCGATTCAAGCGACTCAAACCAATGGATGTCCACACCCGATCCGTTTTCCGTTGAGATAATCAACGACTGAAGTCTCTTGTTTAGAAGGGGCTTGAACAGACTTGATACGAAGCGATCCTTTGTTACACTGGATTAGAATACTCTCTTTATCAATTTGGGTAATTATTCCCGCGTCGCCGAAACTCTCCTCTTCTTCCAATTGCATTGATTTAATTTTTAATCCCGATTCAGTAAATATTCCCGGCCATGGAGTGTAAGCACGATAGCGGTTATAAATTTCACGTGCATCGGAAAAATCAATCAAACCGTCTGATTTAAGTATCTTTTTACAGTGGGTAGCCTCAGCGTCATTTTGCTTGAGTGCACTTTTTTGATCCCAATTTCGGATAACGTCGAGAGTCAAATGGACCGCTACATCGGTGAGTCGAGCATACAATGACTCCACCATTTCGTCTTTACCGATAGGGAGTGTTTCAATTTTAATAATGGCTCCCGTATCAAGTCCCTCATCCATCCACATCGCACTAACGCCGCTTATAGAGTCATTATTCAAAAGACTTTGTTGAATCGGACTGGCACCGCGATATTGAGGAAGAATTGAGGCGTGGAGATTAACACACGGAACATACTCAAGAATTGCTTTGGGAAGTATCTGACCGTATGCAGCAACAATAATCATCTCACACGCTGTTGCCAGCAGTTCATTGACTACCGTTTCGTCGCGAAGTCTAGTCGGTTGGATCACAGGGATATTTGCTTTTTCGGCTATAACTTTTACGATAGGAGGGGTTAAAACCCCTTTTCGCCCTACCGGTTTATCGGGCTGAGTATAAACAGAAACGACCTCTATATCTTCGGCATGGATTAAAGCTTCCAAAATAGATCCCGCATAATCGGGGGTCCCCATAAAAATAACACGGGTCATTAAAGTTCCCCTGCTGCTTTAAACAGACTGCCTCCGCGATGTTCTCCTGCAATCAAAAAGCTTTTAGCATCGCTCAAATCAAATCCGCTCGCTAAAAACATAGCTCCGCCCCGTTTTAGAAGAAAATCGGCGGCTTTGAGTTTCGTCACGATCCCCCCTGTCGCAAAATTATGATTCGGTGTCACCTCTAGTGATAACTCCTCAGGGGTAATACTTTCAATGCGTGAGCGAACTGTTGCATCTCTGTAACTTCGAGGGTCTTTATCATAATAGGCGTCGATATCGGAAAGTATTACCAAAAGTTCAGCACCGAAATGGTGTGCCGCATAGGCTGAGAGCTGATCATTATCCCCTAAAACAAGCTCTTCCGTTGCCGTAGCATCATTTTCATTGATAATCGGAACGACATTATGTTTGAGTAGAGTTTCAATCGTATCTTTGGCTTTTTGGGACTCTTCGGCGGTATTAAAGTTGGCAGCTGTAACCAGAACTTGAGAGGGGAGAATATTATGGTGTTCAAACATTTTGCGGTATTTGTTCATCAAAATAGGCTGACCGATAGATGCGAGGGCTTGTTTATTCGCCAAAATCTTTTTATCGAGTTTGAGTTCGGTATACCCTGCGGCAACTGCCCCCGAAGAGACGAGAATCACTTCATAGCTTTTTTTGAGCTCGGCGATAAAGTCAACCAAATTTTGCATTCGATCTTTTGCAATACGATTTTGCTCACTTAAAACCGCACTTCCGACTTTAACAACGATCCGCTTCATTTGCGCTCCGTTACGACCATTTGATAGAGTGCGTAGGTTAATGGTTTGATGTTAAGATTGATCGCCGAAGAGATCGGTGCAATAAATGCCGGTTTGGTACGGTCATAAAATGCTTTATCAAAATCTTCTTGCTCATAGGCCGGATATTCGTCGCTAAACGCAAACCGGCTCTTTTTTACCGGGTCAAGATTGACAAGTTTCAAAAACGCATTCGTTTTTTCAATAGCCTCTTCTGGGGTCATTGCATCGGCACGGGTAAGGGCTATCGCAAAATTACGCTCTGCCAAAAGGGGTGAAAATTTCTCTAGTTCTTGTTTAAGGGTTTCATATTGATATTCCAGTTCATGATACGATGCTAAGTCGATCATAAAAAGAAGGGTTTTTGTTCTCTCAATATGGCGAAGGAATTTAAGCCCAAGCCCTTTTCCTTCTGATGCTCCGCCGATAATCCCCGGAATATCCGCCATAATATACGAATCAAACTCACCGATGTTAATCTGACCGAGTTTCGGAGTCAGCGTCGTAAACTCATAGTTGGCTACTTCAGGACGAGCATTGGAAACGGTAGAGATCAATGTCGATTTACCGACATTCGGAAATCCGACCAGCCCGACATCCGCGATGAGTTTAAGATCAAGCCGGAGAACGCGGGTAATCGCAGGTTCACCCGGTTGAGCGTACATCGGTTTTTGGTTGGTTGAGGATTTGAAGTGGACATTTCCTAGACCGCCGCGTCCCCCTTCTAAAAAGAGCACTTCTTTACCGTCTTCTAATAGATCCAGTAAAATATCGCCTGTTTCGACATCCACAACCTGTGTTCCCGGAGGGACAACAACAACAAGTCTTTTACCTGCTTTACCGGCCATGTTGGAACCTGAACCCGGTTGCCCTTTATCGGCTTTTAGATTTTTATTCCCCTGAAAATGGGCCAAAGTGTGGGTATTGTTATCAACTCTAAAATAGACATCGCCCCCTTTACCGCCGTCACCGCCGTTAGGACCGCCTTGTAGGACATATTTTTCCCGTCTGAAAGCAACACACCCTGCTCCCCCTTTTCCTGAGGAGACGGTAATTTCTACACTATCACTAAACATGGATGTCCTTAAAGTTGTTTTGAACATTTGCCTCTAATGAGACAACTATTATTTGCTTAACACTATACTTCGTTATAAAGTACACAATTAAAAAGATAATTTTGGAAATGGATTCAAAATCGGGCGATAGCCCGATGTAAGTGAAAATTAAGCGGCAGGGATGATAGAAACTTGTTTGCGTTTTTTGTCTTTACGTTCAAACGCAACGACACCGTCAACCAACGCATACAATGTGTGGTCTTTACCCATACCCATGTTTTTACCCGGGTGAACTTTTGTTCCGCGTTGGCGGATAACGATGTTACCTGCACGTACGAATTCACCACCGTATTTTTTGACACCGAGTCTACGTCCCGCTGAGTCGCGGTTATTCTGTGTACTACCCTGACCTTTCTTATGAGCCATGCTGTCCTCCTACTTTTAAATAATTACGCAGCGATCTTAACGATGCGAACGCGTGTGTGATCTCGTCTGAAACCACGTTTCAATTTACTGTCTTTACGACGACGTTTTTTGTAGATCACGACTTTACGGTCACGACCTTCATTGATAACCTCAGCAGTAACAACAGCACCCTCTACGAATGGAGTACCGGTTTTAAGTTCACCGTTATTAACGGCAAGAACTTCTTTGATTTCGACGGTGGTTTTAGGATCTAGTCCCATTTTATCGAACAAAAGGATATCACCCTCTTGAACTTTATACTGTTTTCCGCCGTTTTTGATAATTGCGTACATTAGCGTTCCTTACTTACAAGTCTACAAAAAGTGGCGAATTATAGCCAACGTTTATTTAAGCTTAAATTAAAGCGATAGCATCAATCTCAACAAGTGCATTTTTCGGTAACGTTTTCACGGCAACTGTAGAGCGTAAGGGAATAGAATAGAGACCAGATGATA
>Ga0208373_1001830_pt1 | contig 26053 bp, 17 predicted proteins | sample RifOxyC2_FD_184036 | JGI IMG/M metagenome (GOLD analysis project Ga0208373, IMG submission 184036) | Soil microbial communities from Rifle, Colorado - Rifle Oxygen_injection C2 (SPAdes) | ecosystem: Environmental > Terrestrial > Deep subsurface > Rock core/Sediment | place: Rifle, Colorado... | reverse complement strand
GTGCAGGTGGATAGTGAATACCGTATGTGAGCCATGTCTGTATGTCATGACTCGAAATTTAGCAATTATACGCTAAAGCTGCCACCTAAAGGTGGGGGTTTTAACCCTCCCAAGCGGGGACAATAAAACAGAGCCTCTCCCTTTACACCCAAAGGGCATAAGTTTCGTTTGAGCAAGCAAGCTGCTCAACTCAACTATAACAAAGGGGGATTGAGGGGTGTTTAAAACACCCCAATAGCACGGTCCGTCCGCAAATCCCCCCTCACCCCTCTTTTTTGTAAATGGGGGATATAAAAAAATGGCCCCGCATCACTGCGAGGCCATTTTTTTAGTGCTTACTCCAGAGAAGGCTAAGGATTGATTCCCAGCTCCTTCTCCTTGGCAGCCACGGCCAGCCGGGTTTTGACCGCCGTGTCCGGAATCAGGCTCATGGAGTCGATGCCGCACTCCACCAGGAAAGTGGCGAAATCGGGGAAATCCGAGGGACCCTGGCCACAGATCCCGATCTTCCGTCCGCGCCGTTTGGCGGTGGCGATGACCATCTTGATCAGCTCCTTAACCGCATCGTGGCGCTCGTCGGCGATCCCGGCCAGGAGACCGGAATCGCGGTCAAGGCCGTAAGTGAGCTGAGTCAGATCGTTTGAGCCGATAGAAAAGCCATCGAAAATGTCGGCAAAGGCATCGGCCAGGATAACGTTGGACGGGATCTCGCACATCACGTACACTTCCAGACCATTCTCCCCCTGAACCAGGCCGCACTCCTTCATGACCTGGATGACTCTCCTGCCCTCCTCGGGAGTACGGCAGAAAGGCACCATCAGCTTGATGTTGGTGAGACCCATGTCGTTACGGGCCTTGAGCAACCCCTTGCACTCCAGCTCGAAAGCAGGCCGGTACTTGGGATCATAATACCGGGAGGCGCCACGCCAGCCGATCATCGGATTCTCCTCGTGCGGCTCATAAAAAGTGCCGCCGGTGAGGTTGGCGTATTCATTGGACTTGAAATCGGAAAGGCGGACGATGACGTCCTTGGGATAAAAGCCTGCCGCGATGCGGCCCACGCCCTCGGCAACCTTGTCGATGAAGAACTGCTTCTTGTCCGCATAGGCGGTGGTTTTCTTGTCGATCAACCGCACCACCGCCTGTTTTTCCGGATCCGCAGAATTCTTCAACTCTTCGTAATTGAAGAGAGCCAGAGGGTGAATCCCAATATGAGAGTTGATGACGAACTCTTCCCGGGCCAGGCCGACGCCGTCATTGGGGATCTGGCACTCGGAGAAGGCCTTCTCCGGAATGGCCAGGTTCATCATGATTTTGGTTTTGGTCTGGGGCAGGTTGGAGAGGTCGAGCCGTTCTATTTCGAAATTAAGCAATCCCTCATAAACCAGGCCCTTCTCGCCCTCAGCCGAAGAAACGGTGATGTTCTGGCCGTGGGCGATCTTCTTGGAACCGTCGCCGGTCCCGATGACGCAGGGAATTCCCAACTCCCGGGAGATAATGGCGGCATGACAGGTCCGGCCGCCGCGGTTGGTAACGATGGCCGAAGCGATTTTCATGATCGGCTCCCAGTCGGGATCGGTCATGTCGGTAACCAGCACCTGGCCCTTCTTGAAGCTGTGGATGTCGACCACGGCGGCAATGACGTTGGCCTCACCCTGGCCGATCTTGGTGCCGACCGCCAAACCTTCGACCAGGACCTTGCCCTTCTCCTTCAGCTTATAGGTTTCGATCGAGCCCTTAGAACTCTGGGAATGCACGGTTTCGGGACGGGCCTGCACGATAAAGAGCTTGCCGGTGCCGACGTTGACCCCATCGCCGTCCTTGGCCCACTCGATATCCATGCCCTTGCCGTAGTGATCCTCGATGATGCAAGCCCATTTGGCCAGCTGGAGAATTTCGTCGTCATTGATTACATACTTGCCGCGCTCTTCCGGCGTAGTATTGATGGTCTTTACCGGTTCTTCGGTCTTAGGATCGTTGTCGTAGATCATCTTGATTTCTTTACTGCCGATGGTCTTGCCGACGATTGGCCGCTTGCCCTCTTTAAGGGTCGGCTTGAAAACGTAAAACTCATCGGGATTGACCGCACCCTGAACCACCGTCTCTCCCAAGCCCCAGGCGCCGGTAATAAAAACCGCATCCTCGAAGCCGCTTTCCGTATCGATGGAAAACAAAACCCCGGAGGCGGCGGAATCACTGCGCACCATCTTCTGGACCACGATGGAAAGATAAACGTCGAACTGGCCGAAACCCTTGTCATGCCGGTAGGAAATGGCCCGATCAGTGAAAAGGCTGGCAAAACAGCGGCGGCAGGCGTCAATCAGCTGCTCCGGGCCGCGGATATTCAGGTAGGTCTCCTGCTGGCCGGCAAAGGAGGCGTCCGGCAGGTCCTCGGCGGTGGCGGAAGAACGCACAGCCACGTCGGTATTGGGGCCATACATCTCCTCCATCTTTTTGTAGGACTCAAGCACCGCCGTACGCAGATCCTCGGGGAACTCGGCAGTGCGAATAATCTGACGCGCCTTCTCGCCGCGGGCCTGAAGATTGCGCAGATCGTGGGTGTCAAGGTCGGCCAGGGCATCTTCAATTGCCTGGGCAATACCTGCGGTTTTCAGCAGATGCCGATAGGCATAAGCGGTAATGGAAAAACCGTTCGGGACATCAACACCTTTTGAGGTAAGCTTCTGATGCATTTCACCCAAAGATGCGTTCTTGCCGCCAACCAGCGGTACATCCTCGATACCGATATCATCAAACCAGAGAATGAAAGCCTCGTCATGTTTACCCATTGTGTTCTGCTCCCTAATTATTTATTTACACCCCAGAGGGTATAAGTTTCGTTTGAGCAGGCGAGCTGCTCAACTCAGCTTAAAAGTTCAGGACGTGAAACGCACTGAAAAATCCTATGATTTTGCGCCCGAAATCATGCCAGCAATGTATAGCGAATCTTGCCTTTCGGGTCAATCGAAACCTGACCAAACGGCTAAAAATTGACCGGTTGCCCAGTAAGGATAAAATAGTATATATCATAATGTATCTGTGACATGTTTTTTTTTGTTCCTTTCCCATCTTCCTGTCAGCCAAAGGTCACGCCATGATCAGCCAAAATATTGAGCCCCTTTTCCATAAATATCTCACGCCAAACAACCATGCAACCAGCGACTATTTCGGCCTGATCCAAAAACTGGTGGAGCTTAAAAACAGCGCTGCTCCCGGCTCGACAGACCTTACCCAGACAAGCGCAGCCATCGCCAAGGCATACGCCTTGGTTGAGGATGAAATTCGGACCAACACCAATCCCCCGAGCAAAGAGGTATCCTTCGGCACTTCCGGCTGGCGGGGGATCATCGGCAAGGATTTCTCCCTGCAATCCGTCGGCCAGGTTGCCCAGGCCATTGTTGCCATGTACCGCGAGCTTGACCAGGACGATGCCCTGGCCCCGGCTCTGGGCGTGCGCAGTTTTCGCGAAGCGCAGCAACGGGGCGCCGTGGTCGGTTTTGACAACCGGTTCGGCGGCAGCCTACTGGCCCAGCGGGCGATCGAGGTGCTGACCAGCAACGGCATTACCGTGTACTATGCCCAGGAAGCGACCACCGGCACCCTTTCCGCCGCGGTTCTCATCTTGAACGCCGCCTTTTCCATCAACCTCACCCCCAGCCATAACCCCATGGAATACGCCGGCTTTAAATTCAATGCCGCCGACGCCGGCCCAGCCGCTTCGGAGATTACCAGCCGCATCACGGCAAAGGCTCGGCAACTCATTGCCTGCGGCATAACCCCGACACTGGCCTCGGAGGCAACCCTGGTGAAACCATGCGACGCCCTCGCCTGCTGGCAGGAACTGGTTTCCCGGGGCGCTACCCTGCATGGCCTGGATTACCAGGGGATAATGGCGGCCTTCCATGCCGCGCCGGACTGCGTGGTTGCGGTGGACTGCGTCCATGGCGCCAGCCGGGTGCACATGCGCTCCCTGTTCGGCGATCAGCCCTCAAACCGGCTCATTTTGTTACGCGACCAGGCCGACCCAACCTTCGGCGGAGTCGCGCCGGAACCCTCCTCCCAGAACATGCAGCAGGTTCTCGCCACCCTGCAACAAAGGCCGGAGCCGCTCAAGCTCGGGGTCATCATCGACCCGGACGCCGACCGAATCCGCTTCAGCGATGGCACAATCGAGATCGACATGAATCTCTTCGGGGCCATGGCATTTCACTATCTCCATGAGAAAAAGGGCAAACACGGCCTGGTGGCCAAGACCGTGGCGACGAGCAATTTCGCCAACGCCATTGCCAGGGGGTTGCACGAGGAGATCTTTGAACCGCGGGTAGGATTCAAGGAGTTCAAGCCGGTGATCGGCAAGGCCCTAGTCTGCTTCGAGGAGTCTGACGGCATCTCCGTCATCGGCCACACCCCGGAAAAAGACGCCTACATCGGCCTGCTTCTCGCCCTGGACATGATACTCACCCTTAGAATGAATCTTGGCGACTATCTCCGCGAAATTCAGGATGAATACGGCTATTATTACCCGGCCAGGGGCGGGGTTGAGGTTAGCCGGCAGGGCAAGGAGCTGCTGGACACTTTGGCAAGACTGGAAAAATATGCAGTCGGGATGGTGCTTGATATCGGTGGCGAGACAAAGATGATTACCGCGGTAATCACCATCGACGGCAGGAAGATGATCATGGAAGACAACAGCTGGCTTATGATCCGACCCTCGGGCACCGAGCCCAAGGTACGTTTTTACGTCGAGGCCAGAAGCGAATCAGGCAAGGATGAACTGTTTACCGCAGCCAAGGAGATGCTCTGCGAGATCGGGCTTTTGTGATGGCGGAACGGATGACAAAAAAGAGGACAGCCGCAAGCTCATTCCCGGTTGATAGCTGGGGATTATGGCTGTAATTATAAAATCACACCAACAGGAGGATCACCAATGCCCACCACTTCCTTCCTTCCCCTGCCGGCCATCCTGGCCTTGGCCGTCTTGCTCGCCGCCACTCCGGCCAAGGCGGCAGACGCCTGCGACAAGCATCTCAAAATGACCTGCACCAACTGCCACCCCCTAAAGGTAGCATGCGAACAAATCGGCAACCATCCCAATGAATTGAAGGAAATCCTGAGCCGAATGCGCCTCAACGGGGCAGAGCTGAGTCGGTCAGATATCGAGGCAATGGCCACCTGCATGAGCCAACCGTCCGAAGCAGCCAAAGCCGCCTGCGGGAAATAAAAGGACGGCGGGGTTCAAAAAACGCAATTATTGTTGCCTTCACCTTGATGAAGGCATAGGACTGAAGCTTGTGAATCACTTCCTTGCAATCTCCGTTTTTAACCAATATTTTCAGGTGGTTTCTTGTGCAAAAAAAGCTTAAACTAGTGCCATTCTGGCTTGTCCCCTATTAATTCTGGGTCGGGTGCGCGGTTTCCCTAATCAACGGCATGATTACCGGCAGCCTCCCTTCATGCGACTGTGGCGCCCCAATCAAAACCGATTACTGCTAAATAACCCTATGATTGATGGTAACCCCTTTCGGGTGATATTATGCAACCATGACCAAAAAACAATTTTTTATCAATCCGAATTCAAAAGCCTCGAAGGAGTTATGAACACGTAATGAAAGAGATCTCCGTTTTACAATACAATAACGTTGGCAATTATCCCCCTGAAGTCGATAATGCCGTTTCTACCCAGGCCTTCGCGCGTCAAATGCAGTATCTATCCACAAATGGGTACCAGGTAGTCAACCTCGATGACACCCTGAACCACCTGACCGGGACTAAGCGATTGAGCAATCGCGCCATAGCGATTACTATTGATGGAGGATATGAGAACGCCATCGTGAATATTGTGCCTATCCTCAAACAATATAGCTTCACCGCCACCTTCTTTATCGCGCCGGAATTTATCGGCGGGACGCAGACTGTCAATGGAACATCCATTCGCTGCCTGACCTGGCAGGAAGTCCGGGAACTTATCGAATCCGGGTTTACCGTAGGACTGCTCGCCAATGCCGGCTTGGGGATTTATGAACCGTACGACGAGAAAGAGCTTATACAACGCTTTGCAGGGGAACTGGACATATTACGTGCAAACATTAACACCGAAATCAGATATTGCGCCTATACGTATGGACTCCTATGTTCGCATGGAGCCCCACGTTCGTATGGATCCCTACCTTCTGAGCTATGGGCGTTTCTCCAATCCCGAGGTATCCGTGCCGGTTTCAACCAATGTCCAATATGCCAGCCACCCTCACCTGCCGGGATCAGCCGCATCACGATCGACGAAGACGATCACAATATCTTTCTTACCAAAATATCAATGCTTTATCTGTTTTTCAAGGATAGCCTCCGCCTCTGGAGATACATTCGCCGGTATAAGCTGGCTTTCATGTTTCACAATGTGTCAGAATTTCTGATGAAAATACGCAAGCAGTAAAAAATTAGACTCAAGATATCTACCATTGTCCAAAAAATAATTTTTCCCCGGAAACTCACCATGAAAATTATCATCACCTACTGCACACAATGAAACTATCTGCCACGGGCTTCCAGGCTGGAAGCTGAAATCAGAAAACAATTCGCGGCCGATATTGATCTTGTTCCCGGTTCAGGCGGCATCTTTGAGATCGTTGCTGACGGCCGCCTGATTTTTTCAAAGCATGCGGCCGGCCGTTTTGCCGAGCCCGAAGAAATTATTGGCCTGATCCAGAGCCGTGGCTAAGAGAAAAACCTTCCGATGGCCATGACTTAGTCCCTAAAACACCAACTCCCACAATACCGATGCGGCCATAATTGGTAACCTTGCCCAGGAAGGACCGAACAACTATATTGTGCTCGAGAATGTGACCAGCATGGCGTTTCGTCTGAAAAATCTGACTAACCGGCAGGAAGAGCTCTCTGCACGAAAAAATATAAATAATTGATGGACTCGCAACATCTAAAATACGTAACGCCAAGACGCAGAGACGCAAAGACAACATGTTTAAATAAAAGGATTAAAACCTTGCGACTTTGCGCCTCTGCGTTAAAGCTGAGTTGAGCAGCTTGCCTGCTCATACGAAACTTATACCCTTTGGGTGTAAAAAATGACCTATGAGTCCATCAATAATTGATCCTGTTTTTAAGAAGGTGACCGGCCTGAGACCGCCGCGCCCCTTCTTTTCTACTCGATAAGGAGTACTGCGGCATGTGGTCATCTAAAGACGTGTATTATATCTCGGACAGCACCGGAATACTGGCGACCAACCTGGGCCAGGCCCTGATCTGCCAGTTCCCGGAAATCAATTTTCACGAAGAGAAATTCCCCTTTGTTCTCAACCGGGAAGAAGCACAAAAAATTCTGGGCTACATCCTGCAAAGATCCTCCGGCCGGCGGCCGCTGATTTTCAGCACCATCATGACCAAGGAAATTCGCGATGTTTTCGATGCCCCCGAGGTGGAGCTTTTTGACGCCTTTGAGATATTCATGACTCGCCTGGAAAGCTGCCTGGAAGCAAAGGCCCTTGGCGTCCCGGGCTTTTCCCGGCATATCGACAATCTAACCATGGCCAAGCGGGTCGAGGCCATCCACTACTGTCTGGAACATGATGACGGGGTAAACACTCATGAACTGGATGAGGCCGAGGTCATCCTGCTGGGGGTTTCCCGCTCCGGCAAGACCCCGGTCAGCGTGTATCTGGCAACGCAGATGGGGCTTAAATCGGCAAACTTTCCCCTCACCGCCGAATATCTCCGCGAATACATTCTGCCGGAAGAAATAATCAGAAACAGAAAGCGCGCCATCGGCCTGACCACCACCCCGGAAGTACTCCACAGTGTCCGGGAAAAAAGGTACGCGGACAGCAACTATGCCAAGCGTTCCACCTGCAGCGAGGAGATCCAGACCGCCGAAACCATCTTTCACAACCACCAGATCCCCATCGTCTCCACGGCTGGCAAATCCATCGAGGAGATTGCCACCCAGGTTTCCCAAGAGTTGGGCCTTTCCCGAAAACCGACCTCCTTAAACAACCGCGCTTGAGGCATGGTCGCCAAACCTTTTTCAACATCTATTAGAAATACCCGGCAAAATGTGCTATGGTGCGCGATTGTTTTTTCCGTTAATTAACAATCTCAGCTCATAGCCCATAAATAATGCTTGCCATCAACCAGCTTTCCATCCAGTTCGGAACCAAACACCTGTTCAAAAATGTCTCGGTCCGCATCCATCCCGGCGAAAAAATCGGCCTGGTCGGGGTCAACGGGGCGGGAAAATCCACCCTGCTCAAGATCATGGCGCAAGTCAAGCAGGTGGACGATGGGGTCCTGGCCCGCTCCAAAAATACCAGCATCGGCTACCTGCCCCAGGAGATCGCCTCATTTGCCCCGGGCCGCTCCCTTTTTGATGAGGCGAAAACCGCCTTTGCCGAGGCCCTGGCCCTGCAAAAAGAACTTGATCAGGTCAACCATGATCTTGGCCAGGTGCCGCCGGAAGACCCCGGCTTCGCCGACCTGCTCCACCGCCAGGGAGATCTCCAGCACCGGCTGGACCAGTCAGACATCTTCACCATGGATTCCCAGATTGAAAGGGTACTCCTTGGTTTGGGCTTTTCCCCGAGCGATTTTGCCAAGGACAGCATTTCATTCAGTGGCGGCTGGCTCATGCGCTTGATGCTGGCCAAGATCCTTTTGGCCAAGCCGGATCTGCTGCTGCTGGATGAGCCCACCAACCATCTGGATATCGAATCGCTTACCTGGCTGGAGGAGTTTTTAAAAAACCACCGGGGGGCCATGGTGATGATCTCCCATGACCGCGCCTTTCTCGACAACCTCACCACCGTCACCTGGGAGATCTCTTTAGGCGAGCTCACGGTCTACAAGGGCAATTACTCAAAATACCTGGTGGACAAAGCAAACCGGATGATCATCAAACGGGCGGCCTACGAGAATCAGCAGGCCATGATCGAGCAGACCATGAAATTCGTGGACCGCTTCCGCTCCAAAGCCACCAAGGCCACCCAGGTGCAGAGCCGCCTCAAGCAGTTGGACAAGATAGAGCTGATCGAACTGGACGAAACGGAAAGCACCATCGCCTTCCGCTTTCCCCCCTCCCCTGCCTCCGGCAGAACCGTGCTGGAGGTGGAGAAGATGAGCAAACAGTTCGGCGGCCAGCCGGTGTTCAGCGATCTCTCTTTTTCCATGCAGCGCGGCGAGAAGCTGGCCGTGCTCGGGGTCAACGGCGCGGGCAAATCCACTCTGGTCAAGATCCTGGCCGGGCTCATCACCCCGGACAGCGGCTCCATCCGCTTCGGCCACAACGTGACCATCTCCTACTTCGGCCAGCATCAAGCCCAGGAACTCGACTCCCGCTACACGGTGCTGGAAACCATGAGCCAGGTTAGCAACCAGCTGAGCGTCACCCAGACCCGCTCCCTGCTGGGCGCCTTCCTTTTTCGCGGCGATGACGTGGACAAGAAGGTGGGGGTGCTTTCAGGCGGCGAAAAAAGCCGGGTGGCCCTGGCCAAGATGATCGCTACCCCGGCCAACCTCCTGATCCTGGACGAACCCACCAACCATCTGGACATCCAGTCCCAGGAGGTGCTTCAGGAGGCGATGCGCCAGTACGACGGCTCCATCATCGTGGTTTCCCACAACCGCTATTTCGCCAACTCCTTTGTCGGCAAGGTGCTGGAGATCAAGGCCGGTCACGGCACCATCTTTGACGGCAATATCGACTACTATCTCCACAAGACCCATGCTGAAGCCGCCAACAGCCAGCAAAAAATTGCAGCCCCGGTCAAAGCCGTACCCGGCGGCAGCGTCCCTGAAAAACCGGGGAAAAAGGGCAAGGAAGCCCGAAAGTTGCAGGCCGACCTGCGCCAGCAAAAAAACAAGGAGGTTGCGCCGTTCAAGAAGGTTATTGACCGTTGCGAGCAGGAGATCGAACAGCTCGAGGCCAGGAAGAGCCAGCTGGAACAGGCCATGGCCGACCCGGAGCTTTACCAGGATCAGGACCGGTTCGCCGAACTGAACAACGAATACACCTCCCTGGGCCACAAGCTGAAAAGAAGCTACGCGGAGTGGGAGCAGGCCCAGGCCAAAATGGAAGAGATAGAGGCCCGGAACGAAGAGTGACTCCCAGGCTGACAGCTGAATCCTTACTTGTTTTTCTCTATGTTTATCGGTATCCTCACCCTGTTTTTTCATAATCGCATGAGGTTTCAGCATGGACCATTCCATCCGCCAGCAGATCGAGGCCCGCGAAGCCGCAGGCCTTGCGCCCTATGCCGCGCTGAGCCGGGAGAGCAAAGGCAGGCTCCGGCCCGAAGAGGAATGCCCCATCCGGGTCGCCTACCAACGGGACCGGGACCGGATCATCCACTGCAAGTCCTTTAGGCGCCTCAAGCATAAAACGCAAGTTTTTCTGGCCCCCACCGGCGACCATTACCGGACCCGACTCACTCATGTGCTGGAAGTCAGCCAGATCGCCCGGACCATCTCCGTGGCCCTGCGCCTCAATGGCCATCTCACCGAGGCCATCGCCCTGGGCCATGATCTCGGCCACACCCCCTTCGGCCACGCCGGGGAGGCGGTACTCAACGAACTCTATCCCGGCGGCTTCCGCCACTACGACCAGAGCCTGCGGGTGGTGAACATCCTGGAGAAAAAAGGAGCCGGGCTCAACCTGACCGTTGAGGTGCTGGACGGCATCGCCAAGCACTCCAAGGGCCGCCGCGAGATTCTGCCCAAGGACATCTCCGAGCTGCCCGCCACCATGGAAGGCCGAGTGGTACGCATCGCCGACATCATCGCCTATGTGAACCACGATCTCGACGACGCGGTGCGGGCCGGGATTATTCAAGAATCGCAGATTCCTTCCCATCTCCACACGCTGTTCGGCTCCAGCCACTCCGGACGGATCGGCAGCATGGTCCACGATCTTGTGGTTCAGACCCTGAAAAACGGCGGGGAAACCCTGAGCATGACCCCGCAAATGCTGGAGGGGATCAGTGAACTGCGCGCTTTTCTCTATGAAAACGTCTACGAGACCAACCGGGTGCATGACGACTTCATTAAAGCCAAAAAGGTGCTGCGGGAGCTGTACGAATATTTCATCAACAAGGACGATCACTGGGAAAAGGTCATCGATTATGACGATTCGACCACGCGGGAACAGATGGTCTGCGACTTCATCGCCGGCATGACCGACCGCTATGCCCTGGATCTCTACACCAACATCTTTCTTCCCAAACCATGGAGTGTAATGTAACCGATGAGCGAAAACCCCTCCGCCGCAACCGGCGACCATGAGCTGGCCAAGGGCTACGAATTCAAAGAGGTTGAGGCCAGGTGGTATAAAAAATGGCTGGAGCAGAAAAACTTCCAGGCCACCATGGACGAGGGTAAGCCCTCGTTCTCCATTGTGATCCCTCCGCCCAACGTCACCGGCGTTCTCCATGTGGGGCACGCCCTGAACAACACCATGCAGGATGTCCTGGTCCGCTACAAGCGGATGTGCGGCTGCAACACCCTCTGGGTGCCGGGCACCGACCACGCAGGCATCGCCACCCAGAACGTGGTGGAGCGCCAGCTTGCCACCGAGGGCAAGAGCCGCCACGATCTGGGCCGCGCTCAGTTCATCGAGCGGGTCTGGCAATGGCGCGAGGAAAAAGGCGGCACCATCATCAACCAGCTCAAACATCTGGGCTGCTCCTGCGACTGGGACCGGGAACGCTTCACCATGGACGAGGGGTTGTCCAAGGCGGTGCGCACCGTCTTTGTCCGCCTTTACAAGGAAGGGCTGATCTACAAAGGCGACTACATCGTCAACTGGTGCCCCCGCTGCAAAACCGCGCTCTCCGACGACGAGGTCGAGCATGAGGATACGTCGGGCAAGCTCTACCACCTCCGCTACCCCTATGCCGACGGCTCCGGCCACGTGGTGGTCGCCACCACCCGGCCCGAGACCATGCTGGGCGACACCGCCGTGGCCGTGCATCCCGACGATGAGCGCTACAAGCATTTGCAAGAAATCGGCATCAAATTGCCCCTCACCGACCGCATCATCCCGGTGGTTTTCGACCACCATGTGGAGCGGGAGTTCGGCACCGGAGCGCTCAAGGTCACCCCGTCCCACGACCGCAACGACTACGAGATCGGCCTGCGCCACAACCTGGAGCGGCTCAAGGTCATGGACGACTCCGGGATCATGAACGAGGCGGCCGGCCCCTATGCCGGGCTGGAGCGTTTCGCCTGCCGGAAACAGATCGTCGCCGATCTCGAAGCCCAGGGATTTCTGGAAAAAATCGAGGAGTACGCCCACGCGGTGGGCCAGTGCTACCGCTGCAAAACCGTGGTCGAACAGACCACCTCCCTGCAGTGGTTCGTCTCGGTCAAGCCCCTGGCCGCCCAGGCCGTGGCCGCGGTGCGCGACGGCCGAACCGCCATCCACCCCAAGACCTGGTACAACACCTTCTACGCCTGGATGGACAACATCCGCGACTGGTGCATCTCCCGACAGATCTGGTGGGGCCATCAGATCCCGGCCTGGACCTGCGACGACTGCGGCCATTTCATGGTTGAGGAGCATGCCCCTGCATCCTGCGAAAAATGCGGTTCAACAAAGCTCACCCAGGAAACCGACGTGCTGGACACCTGGTTCTCCTCGGCCCTCTGGCCCTTTTCCACCCTGGGCTGGCCCGACGACACCAGGGAGCTGAAGCTCTTCTACCCGACCTCGGTGCTGATCACCAGCTTCGACATCCTCTTCTTCTGGGTGGCCCGGATGATGATGATGGGCATCCACATCATGGACGAGGTGCCCTTCAAGGACGTCTATCTCCACGCTCTGGTCCGCGACAAGCACGGCAAGAAGATGAGCAAGTCCACGGGCAACGTCATCGACCCCCTGGTGGTCATGGCCGAGTACGGCACCGACGCCCTGCGCTTCACCCTCACCGCCTTTGCCGCCCAGGGCCGCGAGATCAAGCTCGCCGAGGAACGCATCGAGGGCTACCGCCACTTCATCAACAAGATATGGAACGCGGCCCGCTTCGCCCTCATGCACATCAAGGAGTGCGATCCCGCAATCAGCAAGGATATCGACCCCGCCGCCCTGCCCCTGGCCCACCGCTGGATCCTGCACCGCCTCAACCAGGCGATCACCGAGGTGCGCCAGGCCCTGGACGACTACCGCTTCAACGACGCCGCCTCGGTCCTCTACCAGTTCGTCTGGAACGAGTTCTGCGACTGGTACCTGGAATGGATCAAGAGCGATCTCTACGGCGACAACGCCACGGCCAAGGCCCAATCCCAGGCGGTGCTCCTGGCGGTGCTGGAAAATGTGCTCAAGCTGTTGCACCCCATCACCCCGTTCGTCACCGAAGAGATCTGGCATGTGCTGCCCGGAGAGCGGACCAGCATCATGGTCGAGAACTTCCCCTCCCCGAACCCGGCCTGGGATAATGTCGAGGCGGCCGAGCTGGCCGGGCTCTTCATGGGAATCGTCGGCGGCATCCGCAACATCCGCAGCGAGGCCATGGTCCACCCCTCCGCCGAGATCGAGGTGCTGATCGTCTGCCATGACGAAACCAAACACGCAGGCCTGACCTCCCTAGCCGATTCCCTCAAGACCCTGACCCGGACCTCCACCATGGCCGTGCAAAAGGAAGGCACCCGGCCCAAGGGCGCGGCCTCCTACCTCTATACCGACATCGAGATCTTCGTGCCCCTGGCCGGACTGGTGGATGTGGACAAGGAGCAGGCCAAGCTGAAAAAGGATCAGGACAAGACCGAGGCGGAGCTGGCCCGCTGCCAGGGCAAACTGGCTAATGAGAAGTTCATGGCCAATGCCCCGGAAGAGGTGAAGGCCAAGGAGCTGGAAAAGATCGGGGAGATGCAGGCTAAGCTGGAGAAGATCAAGGCTGGCATGGAGCGGCTGGCGGAGTTGCGCTGAGGTAAGCGCACGGGGGGCGACGCATCTGTTACGCAGTCTCGCTGGTCTTCAGTCTGTCCGAACAAAGGGAGGAGGTATGATCATAGAGAACTTACTTTCTGGCGTCCTTGGTGGACTTTTCGGAAGTCTTGTTACAGTTATTTATAGCTATAATACTGCCAAGATTAAGATGAAACGAGAAGTAGCTATTGAAATAATCGAGTATCTAGAAAGCCTTGAAGATGCAAAAATGCAAATGCTTAACAAACACGATGATGGAGAAGTTTGGACAGCAGATGATAACATTAACTATTTACTATGGAAAAAATCGCCTCTTTTGAAAGTAGAACTTGTCTTTGGAGAAAAAACAAAGAATGCTACCTCAGAAATAATTTAGGAATTCAGAGAGTATAAAGAAAAGGTTCTTGCCGCCACGCGTATTCGTCCGATAACTCCAGGATCGGGTCTTTCTGCGGAGGATATCAAAAACCAACAGATTATTCTGTCTTCTGATGCCACAAAATTGTTTGAACAGATAGACTTCATGATAAACGAACTTATCTCAGGATTAAAACGTCAGTGCTCCTTGGAGACTCCAGAGAACCACAGATGCGATTCCCGGGTTTAATTCCGCAGTGGTAGGTCGGGGAAGGACGGGATGGGACGTTGTTGATTAGTTGACGATCTTCAAGAACTAAGGACACCTCTCATATTCTATCCCGTTACGCCTCCACCTTGACAAACCTCCCTCCCCCGTTTACAATCTAGACAGACTGGACAGAACATGGAGGTTAACTATGAGTCATGCATGGCAATTGCAAGAAGCAAAAAACAAATTCAGCAATCTGGTTGAGCGCGCACTGCAGGAAGGCCCCCAGATAGTCACAAAACATGGGAAAGCGGCTGTCGTTGTGCTATCGGTGGACGATTACAAAAAGATCACCAAGCCAAAGGATAGCCTGGCTGAGTTTTTACAAAAATCTCCCCTTGTCGGCATGGAGCTGGATCTCTCAAGAGACAAAAATCCGCCACGGGATGTACCTCTATGAGATACCTCCTCGACACCTGCGTAATCTCGGAACTTGCCAAGCCTGAGCCGAACGAGAAGGTGGTCGCTTGGGCAACTCAAAATGATGAAGAGAATTTTTATTTATCCGCACTGACCTTTGGGGAAATCCATAAAGGGATTTCCAAACTGCCGCCATCCAAACGAAAAGAAAATCTGCTCCAGTGGGTCGAGCATGGACTGGCAGAGCGATTTAAAACCAGAATCATCGACATAACCCTGAAAGTCGCCAAGCAGTGGGGGGAGACACAAGGCATATCCGAATCGCAAGGCCGCCCCATGCCGACCATGGATGGCCTCATTGCCGCAACCGGCCTGGCCCACGATTTGACCGTGGTGACCAGGAATACAGCGGACATGCAGCAAAGCGGGGTCTCGCTTCTCAATCCCTGGGAATAAAGCGGGAAGACAAAAGGGGACGAAGCCCGGTTTTCCGGGCACCAAGACATCAAAGGGTTTGGTTAATTTACATTGCGTCTGGGCCAGAAAGGAAACATAGTTGACTTATCGACTTAAGAAAATTTCTCGATCAGCATCCTTCCATCCCGTGAAAAATCAGGATATATTCTTGAATCGTAACTCTGCTATAAATCGATATGCCGGTCAATATCTTAGATCACTCAAGCAACCTGATTCCCCGCCGAATGGTGAACCAATGAGCAAAGCCGCTATCCAGATGCTCACCTCGCGCTGGCAACTGGTCGGGATTCTCGGCGCCATCCTGGCCATCGGCTTTATCGCCGTCAACCTGGCCCACTACCACATCTCCAGGGAATCGGTGCGTTCGGCCCTGATCAACAACGAGCTGCCCCTGACCAGCAACAACATCTATTCGGAAATTCAGGTCAGCCTCCTGCGCCCCATCTACATCTCCTCCCTGATGGCCAACGACACCTTCCTCAAGGACTGGATGATCGACGGCGAGAAGGATCTGGATAAAATCGTCAAGTATCTCGACGAGATCAAAAACCGCTACGCAGTCTCCTCCACCTTCCTGGTCTCGGCCAACAGCCGCAATTACTATCACTTCGAAGGGATTCTGAAAACGGTTTCGCCCAATGTGCCCAAGGACGGCTGGTTTTTTTCCATGGCGGCCCACGACGGTAATTACCGGGTGGATGTGGACAGCAACGAAGCCAACCGGAACACCCTCACCATCTTCGTCAACCACAAGCTTTACGACTACCAGGGCAACTTCATCGGGGTCACCGGCCTGGGACTGGATGTTGTCAGCGTAGCGGCGATGATCGAGCGCTATAAGCACGACTACCACCGCCATATCTATTTTGTCGACCGCACGGGCCAGGTGAAGAGCCATCCGGACGAGGCCATGATCGACAAGGCCAACATCCTGACCATGCCCGGCATCGCCGCCGTGGCCCCGACCCTGCTGGCGGGGAAGGACGGCTTCCTGACCTATGCAAACAAGGGGGATGCCTTCCTGCTCTCCTACCGCTACATCCCGGAGCTGGACTGGTTCCTGCTCGTGGAACAGACCGAAAACGAGGCCCTGGCCCCGATCCGCCGCTCCCTGTTCCTCAATCTCGCGATCAGCGCCGTGGTGACCCTGCTGGTCCTGCTCATCAGCGCCATTGCCGTGCGCCGCTTCCAGACCCGGCTGGAGTTGATGGCCAAGACCGACAAACTGACCGCCAGTACTTCGACGTCATTTTCGCCCACACCGTCAGCGGCCAGGGGCGCCATCCCAGCCGTCTGGTCCTGGCCCTGTTCGATCTCGATAACCTTAAGATCATCAATGACCGCCAGGGGCATCTGGAAGGCGACCGCATCCTCCAACTGGTAGCGCAGTGCGCCGGAAAGAACATCCGCAAGAGCGATGTGCTCGCCCGCTGGGGCGGCGACGAGTTCGTCATCCTGCTGCCGGAATGCGAAGAAGCAGCGGCGATCCGGGTGCTGGAAACGATCCGCGAACAGGTGGCCACGACCCTGGGAACCAGCGGCGGCCTGCCGGTCTCGGTCAGCGCCGGGGTAGCGGCATACCAGCCCGGCGACACCATGGATACCCTGCTGAACCGGGCCGACGAGCGGCTTTACCAGGCCAAGCGCCTGGGACGCAACCGGGTACAGGGCGCATAGGTTGGGCTGTCGCCCGCGCCCCCCGCCCATAATGGGTAGGCGAAGCTGGAGAAGATCAAGGCAGGTATGGCCAAGTTGGAGGAGTTGCGCTGAAGTTGGCGGCGGACCGATCATCAAACATAGCGGGGCATCCTTGCTTAATTTTAATCCTGATTAATCAGAACCTGCCAAACAAACTTTAGGTTTGCCTCTCTTCTTCATTACGACTTCCCTGCAGCTTGAGCCGTGCCGGCTCCCGCGGTTTCTATTTTCATCTCCAGACCACGCAAAGCATAATCTCCACCCAGAAAGGCACGGACCACCTTAGGGATCACTGCATCTGAAGCCATAGCCGCATCGAGCAGCCGGGTGAATCCCAGGATCCTCCCCACCACTACCAGTTTCTCCTCGATGGCCTCCTGGGCAGCGCCCTGAAGCGAGGCATTGACCAAATCCTCCTTGACATCGACCAGAAAGCCGTAATGCTCGAAGATCTCCCCGATGCACAGAGCGCGCCGCCGCCGCCGGGTGAGAGAGGTGCCTCCCCCCTTGAAGCGGAAGCGAATATGGTTGCTCCGCGCCTCCGGCGAGCAGATCGTGTCGATCATGATAAAGTGAAAATCCATGCGCGCGTTCATGTTGCAATAATCCCGGCTGACCAGGCAATAGTTGGGGAGGCCGATGGGCCGTTCCGACTTCTGGTCGGTGAGAAACGAGGACATCACCGAGCCCATGGGCGTTCCGCCCGGCGGCGGACCCCAGTGCAGGCCCGGGGTGGTGATCCCGCGCCACAGGGCCTGAAAGGGTCGGGAGATGACCATTTCCGGCGGGATTCTTCTCTTTTTCGGCCCGGTCAAGGCCAGCCCTCCGCCCATGTCGATGACGCTTACAAAGAACGGAACCGGCGAGTCGATGGCATGGACCGCGCCCAGATTCCCCTCCAGAACCTCGTCCCCGGCCTCGAACATGGAGAGTACCGCCTTTTCATGGACAAAGCGGATGATATCGTGGAGTGACTTGCATTCCAGAATGGAAAAGGTCGGGCCGTAGGCATCGGTAAGGTGCAGGGCGGTGACCAGCTCCCGCAGCTCCCGGTAAAGGGGCGGCAGGCTCGTGAGCACCGGGTTTGTCGAAGAAACCCCTTTCTGCCAGGCCGCCTGGGCGGTGCTGATCTCCTCGGCGCTTGCCGCATACACCCGCCCACGGCTACCGTCCACCGTAAGCCACTGTCCGGCGCTCAGTCTGTTTCCTGCCTCCATTAACCCGCAGATCAGGGGGGTTTCCTGTTCGCGGGCCACGCAGGCCAAATGATCGGCTGGGCTGCCGAGATCGACCAGCACCGCGGCTACCATGCCCAGAAGGTTGGCCGCCTCGACAAAGCTCTGATGCATAACCAGCACCACCGGCTCTTGCGGGATTTTTTCCAGATCCCGGCGGCCTTTTACCAGCAGGACCCGCCCGGTGGCCCGCCCCCCCGAGGCCATGGTCCCCTGGAGCAGGGGCGGGGTCTTGCTCTGCCATTCCTCTGTGGACTGAACGCCCATGGTGGTCAGGGGCCGAACCTGGAGGATAATCGCCTGCCCCTCCTGGTTCACCGCCCATTCGATATCCTGCGCTATCCCCGCCTCTTCTTCCAGGGCCTTGCCCCAACCGGCGAGAAGCCGCAGTTCCTCTTCGTTAAGTACCGGCTTGCGCCGATCCTCCGGGGCAAGATCCTGCCAATGCACCCCGCCTCCGGGCGCGCCGACCAGAAATCTCTCCTTGTCGGCAATGCTGGAGCGCTGCCAGTCCACCGTCCCGTCTCGCCCGACCAGATAGAGATCAGTGGCCACGCTGCCGGAGACCGCGGCCTCGCCCAGGCCCGGCACGGCGCTGATCAGCATCATACCGCTTTCCGGCTCCTGCGGGGAACGGGAAAGCAGGATGCCGGCGGCGCGGGCCTCCACCATCTCCAGGCAGAGCACGGCCATCTCAAAGCTCAAGGGGTCAAGACCGGCGTGCAGCCGGTAGGCAAGGCTGCGCACATTGAAGTTACTGGCCACCACCTCGGTAAAGGCTTTGAGAAACCCGGCCTCATCCAAAACATTAAGTACCGAGCTGAATTGCCCGGCAAAGGAATGGCGCTCCCCATCCTCGCTGATGCTGCTGCTCCGCACGGCCAACGCCTTGCCGCTTTGCAAAAGTGGGCGGGCCTGGGCGAGAATCTCCTCGGCCAGAGCAGGAGGAAGCGGAGCCTGCCGGATGAGTTCCTGCACCCGGTGCGCGGTTTCCGGAGGGACAGCTTTGTCGGTCCCGGACCCGTGCGCGGCGAGAAGATGGACCAGTTGCAGGGAAAGCCCCTGGTGCTCCAGAAAAGAACGGCAACCGGCCAGGGTAACGACAAACCCGTCCGGCACCCTGAACCCCTTCTGCTTGAGGGCGGCCAGAGACGCGGCCTTGTTGCCGGTCAGAGCCCGGTGTTCGGGTTCCAGTACGGTCAGGGGCAGGGAAAAGAGAACCGCCTCGGAGCGTGCGAGAGGCTTGAGCTTTACCCGAATGGCCGCAGCCAGGGCGAACTGCACGCCCCGGAGCGCCCCGTACCTGCCCCCGGTCAAATGCGTCAACCGGTCCGTCATCTCCGCGGTTTCCCCGATCAGCCTTTCCGTGAGCCGGGCCAGGCCTGCCTGATCCCCCTGCAAGCGGAGATGGATACCGATCTCGGTGAGACAGTCAATGGCCCGGTTGTTGCCGGCAAGCAAAGAGCGGAATATCTGGTAGCGGGCGGTAAGGAGATCGTGGGCTTCATCCTGCCGCTGCTTCCGATTTGCCTGCATCCTGGCGCTCAGTTTTTTTAGCCAGCGCAGCAACGGGCTCACCTGTCACTCCTTACCTGGTCCTGCTGAACCGAGGCGAGGAACTGGGCAAAAAACCGCTCAATATCCGCCTCATCGCGCATCTGCACGTCAAGCTGACGGGTGAAGGAAATCAGCTCGCCCAGCCGGGAAAGAACCCTTTCCATCCGCGGGGCATCGAGGTTTCTGGCCTTGGCGATCACCAGATCGCCGGTGCGGTCCACCTTGAAATAAAGGCCGGCGAGAATGTCGCTGATCAGCCTGGCGCGCCGCTTCCGCTTGGTTTGATTGGCAAGGCCACCGACGAAACGAAAATAGATGTAGTTGTTGTCCGGCTCCGGAGAAAAAAAGGCGTCCACCACATTGAAGTGATAGCCCAGGCGCAGGCAGAGATTGCAGTAATTGTCAGCGATAATCGCGAGATTGTCGCCAGGATAGGAGGAGCGACCGGTCAAGGCGGTAAGCGGCTTGCCGAGGCCGGCAAGGATGTCTTTTAACCCCAGGGGCGCAGGCTCCCTGCCCTGCGCCGCCTCTTTGTAAAAGCCGGCAAGAATGGCCGTAAGCGGGCGGCAGTTCAGCATCTCCGGCGCAAGCTCCCCCCCAAGTCGAGGGGGCTTCCCCTTGAGCCCCGAGCCAAGATCAATGACCCGCAATCTGAGCGGGGCAGGCAGGCGCACCGGATAGCTCGGCAGCCCTGCCTGGCCGGGATGCTCCTCATGGAAATGGATCAGGCCGTCGATGCCCTTTTCGTGGCTGAAGCGCAGAATGTCGTGAAAGGTCCGGCAATTTTCCGCAACAAATTCGGCAGAGGCAGGGTTACTCAAGGTAATCGGCGCTATCCAGCGCAGGAGTTTCCGGAGGGTCCGGAGCTCCGGCGCGCCACGGTAGGCGGAATCTTCCGTTACCTGCAAGCGGAGCAGGCCGTGGATAATGCCCCGATAAACCTTCTTGTTCTCCACATCAACGGTTACTTCCTCGCCTGCGGTCAGCAGGGTGGTGGCCTCGCCGGTACCGAACAGGGCCGGAGTCCGGTATTCTCGGGCAATGGTGGCAAGATGGCCGGTGGGCCCGCCGATGTCCGTAATGATGGCGGAGGCCTTCCAAACAATGGGGCTGAGCCGGGGATCAGGAAAACGAGCCACAGCCACGGCGCCCATGGGAAACTGCTCCGGGTCGGTTTCCTGATCCACCTGCACGACCAGGCCTGCACCGATGCCGAGCTGGGCGATCTGCCCTCTGCCTTCCATAATCGACGCCGAGGCCTGCAATTCCGCGGCAATCTCGCTCGGCAGGGGCAAAGGCTTTACCGGCAAGGTGAAAGGCCTGCTCTGGAGAATAACCAGCTCATTGCCCCAGGCCCATTCAATGTCCTGCGGGCCGTCAAAGGCTTTTTCCAGCAGCAGTGCCTGTTCGGCGATTTTCCTGATTTCCTCCGGCAAAAGAGAGCTTGAGCCGCGCCGCAGGCCGTTGGCCAGAAAGGCTAAATGGTCTTCCTGGCCCGCCTTAACCTGCGGAGAAAGCAGCTCGCTTTCCAGAAGAGGAAAAGGCCAGGTGCGGCTTACAGTGAAACGGTCCGCGGTGGTGCGGCCGGAAACCAGGCCCTTGGCCGCGCCCCGGACCGAGGTGATGAGCAGGCTGTTTTCTTCCGGGACATCCGGGGTGCGGCTGTAGGTCACCCCGGCGACCCTGGAAGGACTCATCAGCTGGACTCCGACCGCCATGGGAACTGCGCGGCTGTCTGAGTCGGGCCCTAGGTATTCAAGAGCGGCTAAGGAAAACCTCGAAGCGAGTACCTGCCGGTATGCATCCAGCACAGCGGAGAGCTCGGGAGAAACTTCAAGAACCGAGCGGAATTGCCCGGCAAAACTCCTGGTTTCCCCATCTTCGCCCACTGCGCTACTGCGTACGGCAAGAAGTTGATCTGGCCCGCATCCCGCGAGAATCCCAGCCAACTCCTCCTGCACGGCCACGGCAAGCTCGTGGGGCAGGTTGGCCTTGCCGAAAAGGATCCCGATCCGGAGCGCCTGCTCTTTTCTGGGAATACCTTCGGCACGGACCTCATCGATCCTGGCAAAGAGATCGTTTTCCTGCATGAAAAGCCGGTAAGCCGCCACGGTGATGGCGAACCCGGCGGGAACCCGGAGATGGAGATGATTGTGGATCTCGCTCAAGGTGGCGTTTTTGTTGCCTACCAGCCCGTCAAAATCGCTGGTTATCAGGGCGTAAGGCAGGGTGAGACTATGGTCGTATGGTCCGGCATAGCCGCCGGCCAGCACGGAAAGCTTGCCGGCAATCTCCTCATAGCGGGCATAGAGACCAAGGTAGGCGTTGCGGGTCAGCTTGTTGAGACAATAGATCACCTCGCGCACCAGATCGATGAGCTCGCCAGTCACCTCGAACAGAAATTTTTTATCAAAAACATATTCGCCGGCCAAGGCGCTTTCCATGGCGGCAATCTTCTCCAGCACCGCGTTGTTCAAAGAAAGCAAGCGGCGGAAGAGCTGGAAGATCTCGGCAAAGGCCGCACTTTTTTCGCTACTTTCGGGCAGGTCCGGAGGGGAAGTCATGCGCCGGTATCCATGCGAGGCAGCTTGATCGTAAAGGTCGTGCCCCTGCCCTGTTCGCTCTCCACCTCTATCTCGCCGTTGTGGTCCTTGATGATGGCGTAACTGAGCGACAGGCCAAGGCCGGTGCCGTCATTTTTAGTGGTGAAAAAGGGATCAAAGATATGTTTCCTTGTCTCAGGACTCATGCCGGCGCCGGTATCCCGCACCACGATAAATGCTTCTTTTCCGCCCGCCTGCACGGCAAGATCAAGTCGTCCTTCGGGCGGCATGGCTTGCACCGCATTAAGCATCATGTTGACCAGGACCTGCTGGAGCTGATTGGGATTGCCGCTGATCAGCACCGACTTCTCCGGCTGGTCGTAATGACAGGTAATGCCTCCGAGCCGGAACTGGTTTCGGACCAGGGTGATGGAGTCAGCCACCAATTTGCCAAGCTCAACCGGCTCAACGGTATTGGCCTTATTGGTCCGGGAAAACTCTAAAAGGTGATGCACCACCTCCCTGGCCCGGTCCGACTGGACCAGGATATCGCGCACCATGTCCAGCCGTTCGCTGCAGTCCAGATTCGGGAGGTCTTCCAGCAGCACCTCGGCGGTAAGACAGATATTGTTGAGCGGGTTGTTGATCTCGTGGGCGATGCCCGCAGTCACCTTGCCGATGGCCGCCAGCTTTTCCGATTGGACCAGCTGCCCCTGCTTGTCGCTCAGAGCCCCGAGCATCAAATTCAGGGAATTGACCAGTTCAGTGCCCTCCACCGAGCAGCTGATTTCCTCGCTTACCGGGATGGAATTCACCTCGCCCCGCATGATCCTGGCCGAGGCTTCGCGGATGGCGGTAAGGGGCCGCATGACCCAGCGGATCATGTAAAAGATAAGGACCGCGCCAAGCAGTACGGCCAGGGCCAGAATAAAAACCGCGGATTTCTGATATTTGGCGACCTCGCTCTCCACCTGAAGCCGGGCCCTGGTGTCCATGTCAAAAATAATCCTGGTCAGATCCTGGCCGTGCTTGCGCAGGTCGCTTTCCAGGGATTTTTTGCGGTGCGGCGCAAGCTCGTCCTCCATCAACTGCCTGGAGATTGATTCATACCGGCCGAGTTCCTTATCATAAAAAGATTGCAGCTCGTCCTGATTTCCCGGCAAGGCCGCCTTTACCCCGACAATCGCGGCCCTGACCTGATCGACATAATCAAGGGCGCTCAACAGATCCTTATTATCGTTGAACAGGAAATAGTTCTTTTCGTAGCGTCTGATCTCAAGAACATCCTGGTTCAGTTCGTAGAACGATTCGATGATACGAATCTTGTCCTCTATGCGCCACAAGGCATAGCTGGCAGTCAGGGTGGCAATGATCCCGAGAGCGGCGACAAAGCCGATGATCAGCAGCAGCTTGCCCTTGATGGACCTGATAACCGGGAATAAAGAACGACAGGGCCCAGGCCCGGAAAGATCCTTATCTTCCGGCACAACCGGCTCTGCTTGGGCCACTGGGGAAATGCGCGCGCCTGGCTTCATAATTTTCCTTGTTCCCGCATTTCGATGGCGCTGAAGATCATCTGCTTCAGCTCATCCAGGCGAAAAGGCTTGGCGAGAAAGGCAAAAACCCCCTCCTGTTGGGCCAGCTCGGCGGTATCCGGTGAGGCATAGCCGGTAATGATAATCACCTGGGTGGCGGGATTCTGGCGGCGGACCCTTTTCAGCACCTCGATGCCGTCGATCCCCTCCATTTTCAGGTCGGTCACCACGACATCAAAAGTCCTTTCCGCGATAGCGGCCAGGGCCGAGGCCGAATCGGTGTAGGTCTCTATCTCAAAGCCGATTTTGGTGAAGACCTGATGAAGACGCTTGCCTACGATGGGCTCGTCATCCACCACCAGCAAGCGGCGGATTGGGCCTGGATCATTATCGTTCACTGGACTACCTCCTTAAAGTTCACTCCCCTCCCCTTGCGGGAGGGGCTGGGGGGGGGGGCAGTTGCAACAGCCGATATAAAGGCAACTTCCCCCTCTCCCTAACCCTCCCCCGCAAGGGGGGAGGGAATTAATTTGAGGTCGATTAAAAAGTTACAGCAAGGGACTAGCCTTGCCTTGTGACAATGCCGTAATCCCCCATAAGAAAGGCTTCGGCATACCTGGCTACCGTTTCGTCATCCGTCATCTGCACGTCCAGCTGCCGGGTAAAACCGATTAGCCGGCCGAGAATATCCAGGGTGCGTTCCATTTCCGGCTGGGCCAGATTGCTGGTTCGGGCGATGACCAGATCCCCCTTGGTCTGGATGCTGAAATCAAAGGCCTCCAGGATAGTGGCGATAAGGGTCGCCCGCCGCGACCGCTTGGCAAGGTCGGTGGCCCCGCCCAAAAAACGGAAATAAATATGATTATCGCGTTCCACCTCATGGCAGAAAGCATCGATGATATTGAAATGATACCCGAAACGGAAACAAAGGTTAACATAGGTTTTGCTGATAATGGCAATATTATGTCCGGTATATTGGCCTGACAAGGTATCTTGAGGGGTGGTCATCATGCTGTGCATCATGTCCCGAAAACTCACCGGCATGGCCTCTTGATGCCAGGCCCCGGGAAAGAGCATCCCCTGGAGGATGGCCTTAAAGGGGATCGAGCGGATGGCGGTAAAGGGAACCTGGTCACGGGGGGCATCCGGGGCAAGGCCGCCGCCGATGTCGATGGCAAGAATCCCTGCCTGAATAGGCAGATCCAGCCGTCTTGCCAGGCCGCCGGGCAAGCAGCGATCGTCGCGCCCCAGCTCCACCAGATGCAGCACTGCGGTTTCATGGATAAAGCGGAGTATGTCGTGGAAGGTCATGCAGCCTTCGGGCCTGAATTCCTGCATCAGGGGGTCAATCAGATGCAGCCGGGAAACCTCCCGAAGAATCCGGCGCAGCAGGCGGAACTCCGGGGCCATGTGCAGGTCCATGGTGGTGGTCGCCTGATAGGTAAGCAGCTCCACCACCCTTCCCCGGTAGATCCGACGGTCCTCGGCGTCCACGGTTATTTCCTCGCCCGGCACCACTTTGGCCATGATCTCCGCCACCCCGACCAGGCAGGGGACCCGCAGCTCCCGGCAGAGAGTGGCCATATGGCTGGCGGGGCTGCCCACTTCGGTGACAATGGCCGCAGCCCGGTGCATGACCTGAACGAATTGAGAGGAATCGCGATGACTGATAAGCACCGCGCCCTCGGGAAAGTCCTTTAGATCGGCCAGGGTTTCCACCCAAAAGACCGGACCGGCGCCGATGCCCTGCTGGGCCACCCGTCCGGCATCCGCCGCGATAAGCTCATAGCCTTCGAGCTTTGCGGAAAGCAGGGGCTTTCCCCTGGCACTTTCCGTGATCAACAGCGGTCTGGATTGGAGAATGTAAATAATGCCTTGCGGATCTACGGCCCATTCGATGTCCTGGGGCCGTTTGAAAAAGGTTTCCAGATGAATGGCAACCCCGGCAAGCGCCAGAAGGGTCTGCTCGTCAAGGCAGGGGGCTTCGCTCCGGCCTTTGGCCACCGCCTGCATCGCCATACCGCCGTCCGCGCCCCCGGTGGGAAACAGGGCTTCGTGTTTTGCGGCGATCACCCGCTCAACAATCTGCGGCA
>Ga0208373_1001829_pt1 | contig 26065 bp, 34 predicted proteins | sample RifOxyC2_FD_184036 | JGI IMG/M metagenome (GOLD analysis project Ga0208373, IMG submission 184036) | Soil microbial communities from Rifle, Colorado - Rifle Oxygen_injection C2 (SPAdes) | ecosystem: Environmental > Terrestrial > Deep subsurface > Rock core/Sediment | place: Rifle, Colorado... | reverse complement strand
TTCGCCTCTTTTCTGGAGCGCTTCGCCCCTGTTTTCAAGCGCTTCGCCTTTTTCCTCTAATCTTGCCGCGGCTTTATCATTGCCTTTTTCATCCAACACTTCGGCCTTGTCCTGCATCGCTTCGCCGCGCTGTTCCATCTTTTGGCCTCTTTCCTGCAAACGTTCGCCTCTTTTTTCCAGTTTCTCGCCGTATTTTTCAGCGGCATAAGGGTGCTTCTTTATGAATTCCTTGACTTCCTTCCTGTCGCGGTTCTTCTTTACCTGCCCGGGTGCCCGGCTCTTTGCCTCTTCCGAGTTGCCGCCGGCGTTATTCTGCTGGACCGTGAGCCCTATGTCAACCGGGAGCTCACCTGACTTCTCTTCCGCGAACAGCGGAAGCACTGCTGCTGCGATCATTCCTGCCAAAACCATTGAAAATAACTTTTTCATCTTTTTGCCCTCCATTTATTAGATTATACTGACAATTTTTTCCATTGCCTTGATACGGCCGCCTTTTTCCAGCCTTGCCTTGATGTTCCAATCACCCCCCCGGGTCGCTTTTACTTTTATAAGTATTTCGTTATTGCCTTTTTCCAGGTCGCCCTGCCAGGACACAACATTGCCGGCAACCGTGAAACCGCTGCCGTCCACCGGGGACATCTCGTCCGGGAGGTTAACCGCGAAATTCACGCCTTCAATGGCGTCCTGGGCCTGGATATTGAAATTAAGGACTATGACCTTTTCTGGAGAAACCGCCGAGGATTTTCCAGGCAGCATTTTTTTCGAGACCATCAAATAAACGGGAAACATAACAAGCAGTACCAGCGCAAAAACAGCCGCGGGGCGGGCGATACGGAAAAACCCGCTTAAATCCAGGCCCGGAAAGAATCCGGCTTTCTCAGCTGACGCGGATTCCAGCTTTCGATGGAGCTCCGCGCTGAAGTTTTCAGGAAGCGCGATCCTTTCCTTGTATTCCAGCAGGCCCGTCACTTTCTGCCAGTTTTTATAATCGGCGCTGCAGGAAGGGCAGGAATCCATGTGCGCGAGTGCCTGCTGTTTCAGCGCGGGTTCAAGTTTGTCTTTTATCAGCGAGTCGATGTTGTTTTCGAATTCCCTGCAAGCTCTTTTCATTTTTGCCTCTCTGCCCAATTAGACGACTATGCCCGGTTGAATATTCCCTTTTCAAGGAATATTTTTTTAAGTTTCTTCCTGGCCCTGTTCAGGCGGGACATTACCGTGCCCTGGGACAGGCCGGTTACCCGCGATATTTCGCTGTAAGACATGGTTTCAACATGGTACAAGGTGATTATGGAACGGAATTTCTCAGGCAGCAGCGCAAGCGCTGATTTAACGGAATCCGCGCTGATACCCGGTTCGCCGGGCTGCTCTTCAACCAAACGGGTGTCATCCAGCGGAACCTCGGACACTTTGTGCCTGTTGTATGCTTTCTTTTTGTTGTCCAGGTAGGTATTGTAGACAATGCGGTAAAGCCAGGTGGAAAACGCGCAGCCGCCCTTGAATTTGGGCAGGGCCTTGAAAACCTTTATCAGCGCTTCCTGCGTTATATCGTAAGCGTCATCCCTGTTGCCCGTGAAGTGGCAGGCGAAATTATAGGCGTCTGCCTGGTATTTGCTTATCAGGCTTTCAAAAGCTGCAATATCACCCTGCCTGGCGCGCTCTATTAATTCTTCTTCCATGTTATGATAATTAGACGAAACTCCGGGCTGTATTATTCCCCAGGTATCTTAAAAAGCGAATCTCACCGTGGCTGAATAAAAGTACCGGCTGAAGTTGTAATCGTAATAATCATTCCTGCCAAGGTTGGAAATATTCGTTTCAAGGGAGTAATTCAGGTAAAGGGAGATTGCGCTGGTGATATCCTGTTCCAGGTTGAAACTGAACTCGTAAATGTCATCTTCCCGCTTTTTTGTCTGGAAAACAGTGACAGGGCCGGAGGCCCCGGGCACAGCTACATACTGCCCGTTAATATATTTTTTCCATACGGAACCATCAAGGAACCAGCTTTCAGCGGGCGGCTTGTACCAGTAATCACTCCTGCGGTAGGTATGCCTTGAACGCAAAACCTTAAAAAACGCGGAAAAAGAGCCTGTCACCGGGACGCTGGCTTCCGCGGATACCTGCTGGTAATTATAGGAATAACAGTAAAAATAATCGCTGTAGACATTGACTGTTTCATCGGTGATCGTTTGCGGGGTTGGCCTGTAATAATAAGAATAGCTGAACTGCGACCCGGGCAGCTCGCTGGCGGTTTCCTTCCCGGCATCATACGAAAAACGCAGGTACCCTTTTTTTTCGTCAAAATAAAAGACCTGGCCCAGGGAATAGTAATCGCCGTAGCCCTTCAGGTAGGCGTAGGAACCGGCGTAGTACTTTGATTTGTAGCCGAAACTGACCAGTGCCGCCGCATTCCCGGATTCCTCTATCTGCAGCTGCGGGTTCAGTTCGCTGATTTCAGAATAAGGAAGGTTGTTCATGTATCCCTTGGCGTAATCAACCCTGGCGGAAAAAACGACCGGTTTGCTGTCAGCCAGGACCGCGTCGAGGCCCAGGTTTAACGACTGGTTGTTAAGGCGCGAATACTTGGAGTAGGTATAATTGTACAGCGAACCCCAGAGATTGAGTTTGCCCCCGGTTTTCCCCGGTATGTATATGCCATAAACACCCAGCATGTAGTAGGCGTCCCCCTTGTCGCTGGTCGCGGCAGCGGCCGCGGCGGCCGGCAGCTGGTTCACGTTGCTGTCGTAATTGTAGCCCGCATAACCGTTCATGTAAAGGTTTTTCGGGCCGGTTTTTTCGTCGATTTTCTCGAAATACTTTTCTGCCAGCGGGAAATACCTGCCGGCATGATCCGATGCCACGGCGTTTTCAAAAGCCGCCGAGGCGTCTTCAAAAAAATCAAATTCGTAATAAATCACCCCAAGCAGGTAGTGGGCCTCGGGAAAATCAGGATTGATTTCAAGCGCCTTCTCCAGGTTCTCTATTGCTGATTCATACTCCTGCAGGTTATAATCGTCCAGGGCGAGATTGTAATAAACGCTTTCATTTTCAGAGTTGAGTTCCTGCGCGGAGGCAGACGGCGGTATCCATGCAGAAATAATGATAAAAAAAACCGGTAATAATATGTTCATAACGGCTTCATTCTATCAGTTTTTCAGCCGGTTAAGCAAGACAAAAATTATGAATTCATTCGTGGCGGGTGCTGCCGGGATGCGGGTGGCCGTGGTCAGCGGTTGTATTCGCGGATTTCGGCTTAAGCGGTTCCGGGCACTTCTGCATCCTGAGCGGTATTTCAAGGCCGCATTCATGAAGCAGGGCAGTATTGTTGAATATTTCCCCCGTAGCGCCGTCAGCGGTTACGCGCCCGCGGTGGATGACAATAGTCCTCTCACAAAGGTCCAGCGCGAGGTCGAGGTCGTGCGTGGCTATTATTTTTGTGTGCTGGAAAGTTTTAAGAAGCCCTATAAGCCGGGCGCGCGCCCGGGGATCCAGGCTTGACGACGGTTCGTCCATTACAAGAATGTCCGGCGACATCACCAGTACAGTAGCGATGGCGGACAGCCGTTTTTCACCGTAGGAAAGTTTATAGGGCGGCCTTCCCGCCAGGTGTTCTGCCCCTACTGTCTTCAGGGCTTCCATAACCCTGCGTTCTAAATCCAGTTCATTAACTCCGAGATTCCGCAGGCCGAAGGCCACATCCTCGAACACAGTCGGCATAAAAAGCTGGTCGTCTGCATTCTGGAACACCATCCCCACGCTGCGCCGCACCGCGCGCAATGTGTCACGGGACAGCTGAATGCCTCCGACAACAATTGTTCCGTTTGACGGCAGGAGGCAGCCGTTGAGGTGGAGCAGGAGAGTGGATTTTCCCGCGCCGTTCGCGCCTACCAGGGCGACCGACTCGCCGTGAGTGATGCGGAACGAAACGTTATTCAGCCCCGGCGTGCCGTCCGGGTACGTATAGCTTAAATCCCTGGCTTCAATAATATGATGGCTCATCTGAAAACTCCTGTCAGCGCCGAACCGGCTAAAAGAGGTATATTGTAGAACCTGAACACCACGAAAAGAATAATCCACCCGGCGGCAAAAATCACGCCCGCGTACCCTGAAACAACTTTTTTGGCAGGGTATATGGTACCGTCAAAACCGCGGCAGGCCATGGCGCGGTACACCCGCTCGGCGCGGTCAAGCGTGCGAAGAAGAAGCTGGCCCACCAGGGGCGCGAATACTTTCAACCCGGGAGGGCTTGAAGTGAAACTCCTGGCCAGGCGCGCCCTAGACATCTTCTGCGATTCATCGGCCAGCACGAAAAGGTACCTGTAAACGAACAGCAGCTGGACAACGAACACCCGCGGCACCCCGAACTTTTCAAGCGACGCGCAGACGGAATAAAACCCGGTAACTGCCACCAGCAGAAGGGCTGCCGATACCGTGAGAGCGAAGCGCATGAGTATGGAAATAAATGAAACCCATCCGCCGGAAACAGCCAGCGGCCCGGCCTGGAACATTATCCCTGTATCAATGAACGGGTTGAAAATGCCTATCAGCACGGCGAACGGCAAAACCGCGGCTACCTTCCTTAATATAAAAACCAGCGGCACGTTACCCAGCGCGCACAGCGCAACAGGATACAAAAAAAACGGTGTCAGCGCTGAAACCGCGTACCTGTCAAAAGACACCACCGCAATAATGAACGCGAAAGTGGCGATAACCTTGGCGCCCGCATCCAACCGGTGCAACGGACTGTTACCTGATGACAGTGTATCCATGTATCCTAAATCAAACCTGTCCAAAACTATGCCCTCCGCCTTTTGCTGAGTATCCATCCAATGAAACCCGCAAGAGTAAGCGTCAAACCGCCGCCTATCAGCCCTGATACGGATGTACCGGCATCAACTGCCGGCCAGCGCGGCTGTTTTTCCTGCTTCGCTGGTTTCTCCTGTGGCTGCCCTGCTTTTTTGAAACCGTAATCAGGTAAAATAGCTGTCTTTTCCTGAAGAGATGACAGCGATTCGTGCACTCCATGCCTGCTTTCCAGTTTTTCTTTGCCTGCAACCTTGAACATTGACCATTCAAGCCCGTCAGGGTGAGTGGAAGCAAACCAGCTTAACACCCCGCCGGCAATAACCGCCGCCAGCATCAGCCCCAACAGGGTTTTCTTCATATTGACAGTTTCAATTATTTCAGGCCGCGCTCCAAGGACAAATAACACTACCGCGGATGTTACGGCCCCTTCTACTATCCCGATCCCCAGATGGATCGGCTGCATCAGCATTATGAACGTGCCGAAAGGCAGTTCTGATATACCAGAAAACAACGTCTGCAGGACAACGGAAAATGCTCCTAGCTGCAGGCCCGCAATACCAGCCAGCACCGCGCCAAGCGCTATGCGCCATTTTGTATTACTGTTCCCGGCTATCGGGCGGTATACCAGCGGGTAAGCAACGAAACACGTTAAAAACCCAAGGTTGAATATATTGCACCCGAGCGCCAAGAGCCCGCCGTCGGCAAAAAACAGCGCCTGTATAGTTAGCACCGAAGCCATCACTAGAAAAGCGGCATACGGGCCCAGAAGAATAGACAGGATCATCCCTCCGCCCAGGTGACCGCTTGAACCGGTTGCAGGAATAGTAAAATTCAGCATCTGCGCGGCAAAAATAAACGCCCCCAGAACTCCCATCAGCGGCACCTTGCGGTCTTCCGCCTGTTTGCTGACTTTTTTACAGCTATACGCTATTAAACCCGCCGAGACCGCCCAAAGCGTGCCGCCTACCGCGGGAGAAATTAAAGCATCCGCCATGTGCATGATAAACTCCTTTTAATTATCCCTCTTCCCCAATAATATTATCAAAATTCGCAATGAAACCCAAACGTCGTTTTATCATCAGGAGCATTGAAACTTTTTCCATAACCTGTATCCACAATAATATTTTCCGTGACCTTGTACCTGATTCCAAGAAGCCATGTATTATTATTGTCTGTATCACCCGAAACTTCCCCTACAACATCAAACTTTTCTCCAGGAATTTCGAAAGCCGAACTATAACCCGTGCTTCCTTTAATAGCCGCATCTCCGGTCGCTGAATAACCGAGATTAAAATGCACTGCTGCCTTTGAAAATTCCTTTGTGAATATCCCGTTGAAAAAATATTGTTTTTCCCCCAATTCATTACTGAAGGTTAACGCGAACACGTCTTTAACCAGGGAAAACTTCACCCCCAATACAGCTTTCCCGAATCTCTCATCCTGCGCAGGGTCTATTTGGTACGGGAAAGACACGCCCACATCCATCCTTTCAGTAATGCCCTGTTTGAGGGAAAATCCGCAGGAGCCGCTTCTTAAATAATTCTCACCCTGGCAACCGTCATAACCAATTTCCAGTTCATGTTTGGCTGCATCAACCGCTCCCGCGTCATCCGTTGCTAACGGGCGCGCCGCAAACAAAACCGAACTTAACAAAAACAAACAACAAACTGCTGCCGCAAACCTCATACTGGCTGCCTCCTTCCTTCAATATAGTTGCTACCTATTTTACATTCGTGTCACGTTTAAATAAAAAAAATATGAAACCCCTATTCTGCCGCGCTGGCTAATCTTAATGAACTATGTTTCACCCCCTTTGCTGATTTTATAAGCGCAGAAAGTTTTTCTATTTTCCCTTTTTCGCCTTTTACAATTACAATTTCAAAACAATCGTGATGGTTTAAATGGATGTGCTGGGAAGAAAGGATTATTTCCTGAAAATCATGCTGGATATCCGTAAGTTTGTTCTGAAGCTCGCGTTTATGATGGTCGTAAACAATATCTATGGAACCTATGATAATGGTTTTGTCATCCGTGAACTTATATTCATTTATAGCCCTATGAATTAAATCTTCGATAGCTTTTGAGCGTGACGGGTATTCCTGATCGCGTATTACCGAATCAAACTTATCAAGAAGGTCTTTTGCTAAAGAAACACCGAAGCGAACCAGATTTGGCATTGTCTTCCTTTTTTATGTGTGTTACGTTTATATGTATTGTAGCACCCTTTTTTCAAAAAGTCAATACCGCGAAGTGGTTATACCTATAGTTAGGTATTATTTTATTAGTTTTTTTGTCAGGGCGGTGATTAATAATAATAAACCAAACACGCACACAATAGTTGATCCCGTAGGAAAATCAAAAGCTGCAGAAAAATAAAGCCCGATTATGCTTCCTAGCAGGCCCATTCCCCACCCAATAATCAACCTGGTTTTTAATGTGTCAGACAAAATCATTGCGCATACAGCCGGAACTATAAGGAACGCAAAAACCAGCAGGACACCGGCAATTTCTACTGAAGAAGTTACAACAATGCCGAATGAAGCGTAAAAAAGAAAATCCCACCATTTTATTGAAAGGTTTTGTTTTTTTGCTTTATTGATATCTATAGAAATGATTAAAAACTTTTTCCTGTAAAAATAATGAAACAAACCGACTGCGCTGTAAAGCAGAAACATTTTTAATATTTCGCTCCATTTTACGAAAAGAATGTTTCCAACAAGCATATATTTTATATGGCCTGCTTCAGATGGAAGCCTGTCTATCAAAAGCACTGCAAGCGCGGCTGTAACCACATACACAACCCCGATAAGAGCTTCCTGGGGAACTTTCCTTTCCTTCAGTCTGGTTACAGAAAATACTGTAGCGCCGATAAATGTAAAAAGAAGCGAAAATAAGTAGGCACCGGTGGTGTGAAATTCAATGCCCAGCATAAAAGCTATTATTGAGCCGAGAGCGGCTATCTGCGCCAGAGCCAGGTCTACAAAAATGACCTCTCTTTCAATTACGTGTATCCCAAGATAGGCATGTATCCCCGTAAGTACAATGCAGGCGAAAAAAGGTAATAACATTAGTTCAAGCACATAGTCCTCCGTTTCTTTATCGAATCTGCGTAGCCCTGACTTTTCAGGGCTACGCAGACATAAATTATCTTAGACTTTCAACAAGCTTATTGACATTATAATCAAACAAATCAATATAAGTATCAACACCTTTCACCCCGCCTACTGAAGGAGGAAGCACCACGACTTTCGCACCAGCTTTTTTAGCTATGGATTCAGCAACTGAAACATTGTAGTAAGGTTCAATAATTATTGTTTTCACATTCTCTGAACGCATTTTTTCAACGAGATCATTGATATGCGCCGGTGACGGCGGTATTCCCGGTTTGGGTTCTATACAGCCAGCAACTTTCAAATCAAACATTTTCGCAAAATACGGCCATGAATTGTGATAGGTAACTATTTTCATCCCTTTAAATGGCTCCATTTTAGCTTTCCATTCGTTTATTTTGTTTCCAAGCCTTCCTGAATACTCATTACAATTTTCCTGAAAATACTCCTTATTTTCAGGAGAAAGCTCTGAAAGCTTGCTTTTTATAGCCTTTAAAATCGGCGCTGCATTCTCCGGCCCGTACAGGTAATGCGGATTGCCGTAAATATGGATGTCACCCATACTTGCGTCAATTTTACCTTCCGGCACCTCCAGTTTGTGGATATTCAAAGAAGCATCCAAGTAACCTTTTGCGTCACGCATAACATTTTTGTTTCTTGACGCTTCAATAACTCCCTGCATCCACAGGTCAATATCCATGCCTACTCTTACAAGCAGGCCGGCTTTTTTTACTTTCATAACCATTGAGGGCCTTGGTTCAACAGCGTGCAAATCCTGGTTTCCTACTGACAAACTTACAACTTCAACTTTATCGCCGCCGATGTTTCTTACAAAATCCGCCAGGTCGGCTGTTGCCGTTACTGCGCTTAATTTGTTCTTTGCATAGGTACTTGATGCAAAAAGTGATATTGTTAAAAGAATTAAACATATTTTCGATTTTTCCATGTTCTTCCTCCTGCCGTATAGGCATCATTGTAATGGGTGAGTATGCGGGCCTATCCCGAAAACCAGCTGCAGATACCCCGTATTTATATCTGTTTCTAAACTGTGGGCGTACTGCAATCTGATTTTTGTAGTTTCGGTTAATTTGTTTGTAACAACCAATGATACAGAGTTGGTTTCCTCAAGCACGGGAAACGCGTTTTCAGCAGAATCGTAACGTACGCCTGTTTCCCAGTATTTGTTTGCCTGGTAACCCAGATAGCAGTAGAAGCCCTGCCTGTTAAGTTCGCCGACAGGAACAGTTCTTTTAAGCTTAAGAAACTCGTTTTGGGAAATTATTCTTTTAAAAGTTGACGGCCAGAATTTCAAGGTAATATCGGCCCCGGATACTTCCGCTTCATCCTGATGATGAGTATAATGCGAACCGTTTCCTTTAGCGCCGCTTAAACCGAATTCCAGCTCTGACATATTTCCTAAAGAGAAAGAAGACCAGATTCTCGCAGTGGCGGCTTCATTACCAAACCCGAATTCGTTTCCGCATTCACCCGGCACAAGGATTTCTCCGATCGGGCTGCCGTCAGTCCCCGTTAAACCTGTAACACCGGTTTCTTCGGGTTCATGTTCATGCGCCGGTATCTGCCAGGCGCCTGCGTCCAATTGAAGGAAAAAAGGCAAGGGCAGGAGATAGCTCAAATTTGCACCTTCTCCGACCAATCCATGGCCGCCAAGAAAGTTTGTGATTACAGCAGGCTGGTCCATATAGGGCCTTTCATGCTGGTGAATTTTATTGATTTTACCGAAATCTACATGAATTTTACCGGTTTTTAAGCTAAACCCGTCAACCAGTTTTAGAAAACTCACGTATGCTTCACACAGTTCCGGTTCAAGTCTGCCTTCATGCCTGTGCATGGCAAAGAAAATGTCCGCTCTCATTTCAGGGTATAATAACCCTGGAATGCAAATTCTAGTTCTCTTATTAATAAACCTTTTTCAATTGAACTGTTTTTATCATCGGTTACAGTTCCGCAAAAATCACCCAGAACACTGATATCCGGAAGATTTCTTGCCGTACCTCCCGCAGCAGGTGAAGGGACAGCTGTTTCCTGGCTGAATGCTATTTTTGAAAATATGCATAAAATGTTTAGAATGACTATAAGTCTATTCCTCATAAAAATACCTCCAATAGATGCTAAAGTTAGATAAATGAAATGGCTTAAAAACTAGTTTTGGTGATTATTTGCAGGGCGGACCGCGGATTGAATGAACCTGTAGAAATGGATTAAAATAAACGGAATAAGCTGCCAGGAAAAGATAAGTTAAGAACAGTGTTAGAATAATACCTGGGGCCGGGTTGCTTATTATCGTATGTAAAACCGAAAGCGCAACGCAAAAACCGCAGTCCTGCTCGTCCAATTCAATTGAATGAGAGTGGAAAGAAGCCCCAATAAACAGTAAAACAAATGCAAAACCAAGAAAAGCTGTTAAAAAGGGTTTAAAACTGTTTATTTTCTTCATGTTCAATAATTTTACATTATTCTCACTTTGTTATCAAGGTTGATAATCTTAACAATAGTATCACAAAAATGGAAGAGAAATAAAATACCCATAACATTTTCAATAATACCTTTACTCAATTATTTTCGTCTTACAAACAATAAAGGAAAAACAAAATCGCTCACACAACAGGGAACCCACACAGACAGAAACAAAAATGCAAATATTGCCGTATAAGATAAAAGAGAAAATTCCTGGCCTTTTGCCATAATGATATGAAACAATGATGCCCAGGTGCTTATGAGGACATGCCCGTAATGAGGGAATTTAGTTGACGGTTTAAAATATGCAAATGCAATGCCCAGAAACGCCAGAGGATTAACCAGCCACCATTTTTCAATAAAACCGACATGTATTTCTCTATCAGGCAGTTTTAGCAGGGTTTCACCCAAAAAAGGAATTATAGAATCGCTTAATGTCGCTATCCCTATTGACCCTATATAGCCTATAAGCAATAATACCCAGAGATTGCATTTCCCTGTTATACATTTGGCGTTAATTCTTTCACAGGAGTGGAATTTGTAAATTGACGCTGTCACCAGCGCGCTTAAAAACACATGAAGCGGATGCAACAGATAAAAAATATTATAGGCCGTCCGGGAGGGCATATCTTTGAATACCGCCATAACGGCAATGCCGGTAATTGCGCCAAACAAGGTAAACGGAGCGTGGCTTTTTAATTCTTTAAATATGTTTTTAAACATTTATCTCGCACTCTTTCAAACCCGGACAAGGCCGTTAGTAAATCTTAATTTTTGAATAGTCTATATTGCCGTCTTTATCTGTATATTCCGGGCTTGCGTGAATATACTCTATTCTCCCTGCAAACATCTCGTGTGAACCTGTCATAAGCGAACCTATAACCTTACATTCTATATTAATCGGAAAATCCAGAATAATAGGCGCGCTGATTTTAGAACCCTTTTGGACTTTCAGCCCGAGTTCAGCAAGTTTATCCCCATCACGGCCGCTATGCTTTCCCAGATAATCATAGGCTTCCTTATTCTTCTCCCCTACCAGATTGACTACGAACTCACCAGTCTCTTTTATCATTGGATAAGAATACCTGGAAGGAACAATCCCTGCCATTACCATGGGAGGATTATAACTGCAATTACAGCAGTAGCCGACTACAAGGGCGTTGTTTTTTCCGTCCTTGTTGCAACAAGAGACAATAACCAGAGGCATTGGTTTTATTACAGGCTGGATTTTTACTGGCATTTTTTCCATTGGCAGCCCTCCTTTTAATAATTATTTACTCTCCTAACTTCAGATTTGTTTCCGGAATCCGGAAAAAGCCTCAACCATTATTCTTCTGGCCATCCCGAAACCAATAGCAACATTTGTTCCCCTGATTGACACTATGACCGGCCCCCGCATGAAGTGAGAACTTGTTTTCACTATTTCCACTCCTGGTGTTATTCCCAGAGCTTCAAGTTTCCGCAAGAAACCGTGGCTGCCTTCAACACAAATGACTTTTGCCTTTTCGTTATTTTTCAGCTGATTAAGATTAATCATATTTTATAGCCTTTTTTAGCAGTCTATTTTTGAACCTGTTTTAATTGATATAAAATCATTTTTATATGCTTCTTTTAACATTTTGACTGCTTTACCTCCCGACAGTAAAAAGAAGCTTTGCTGTATGTATCAAATAATATATCCTCGTCAACAAGAACCGACAGGCCCCAGCCCCTTGATTGTTTTTCTGACAATTTGGATGCTTCTGCGATTACTTTAATTTTCATAATATTCTAATACTCCAATACTACTGCCCCAATAGAATAACCGCCGCCTACTGTAGTTAAAAGAACCTTATCACCTTTTTTAATTTTATAGTTCTCAAGTTCCCCCCTGACCGCTTTATCAAGGGCGATAGGAATTGTTGCCGCTGATGTATTCCCGAATTTATCGACAGTCAGGCAGACTTTTTCCATAGGGACATTCAATTTCTCTGCCAGGCTTCTTATAATCCTTTCGTTTGCCTGATGAGGGATAATCCAATCAATGGCTTCTAATTTATAAGTGCTGATTTCAAGTGCTTTTTTGGCGGCTTCCGCCATTGCATTAACAGCTTTTTTCAGCACCCTGGGCCCGCCGTCCATCCTGATAAAACATTTTTCTTTTTCTATATTTGAGTTCTTGAATTCAAGATGGTCAGGAGAATAATCTGATTTCAAATAGGGGAAAGTTGATATGCCTTCTTTATCAGATTGCTGCAAAACTACCGCTCCGGCACCATCACCAAACAATACAGCTGTTGCCGGGTCATTAAAATCAGTTACTTTTGAAAGCGTTTCGCTGGCAACAATTAAAATATTTTTATAATTTCCGCTTATAATTTTATAGTAAGCATCGTCTAAGCCGCAGATAAACCCAGCGCAGGCTGTATTAAGTACAAACCCCGGGATGTTCCCATTACCTATTCTATCAGCTATAGAACAAGCCAAATTGGGAATTTCTTTTGAGGGAGTGAAACTGGCAGCAATAATAAAATCCAGCTTGTCCGGTTTTATGCCGGCTGCTTCCAATGCCTTTTTTGATGCTTCTGCTGCCATATATTCAGTATCTTCGTCTTCAACATAATACCTTGTTTTTATACCGGTTACTTTTTCTGTCCATTCGCAAAAAGGCATACCTGCCCTGACCGGGTCAAATTTTTTAACTATCTTTTCAAGTTTTTGATTGGTCATTAACTTTTTTGGTAAATAGGAACCAGTTCCCGCGATTCTTGCCTTTTTGATGTTCTCCATTTTTTAACCTCTCATAATCTTGGCTCTTTTTTGCTTCTTACGGGCAATTTCGACTCCTTTAAGTAAGCATCAAAATTGCCCATTTTGATTTTTACGCCTTCGGCTTTACCTGAAACAAGATATTGTTTGTTTGAATCCAAATTTCTTATATTGCTGTCATCTGAAGCATAACCCGCCGCCAGATCAAGCCCTTTTTTAGTCAGCACAAAAACTGGAATTCCCGTAGAAATCTGTAATATCGCTCTTTTTCCTGTCATTTCCCTTATTTCTTTTGACGCGCAGCTCCATACAACATCGGTAAAACAGTTTATTTCTTTGATGCGTTTCTTCAAAACACCCGTAGTACAGACAACCAATGAAGTAATAGAGATATTAGTATCATTTTCTATTTTCTTTAATTCAGCTAAATCCTCATCCGTAAAACCGTTTATTGTTACAGCAATATTTTTATAACCGAGTTCAGCGGCTTTTTTTACGCCCGCGATTTGATTGATTTCAGCGTTTTGAAAAACCACGGCACAACCCGCGTTCTCAAGTTGTTTTATTACAGCTTTTATCGGAGTAGTATAAAAAAGCCCGTTCATCCTGGCGCCAATACCCTGGATAACTTCGGGTTTGTTTACAATTACAGTGCCGGCGCCGTCACAAACAACAACGGCGGCATCAATGATATTTTTAGCCATAGCGTACATCATTATTTCCGAAGCTCCGTACGGAACGGCAATGCTGTTTTGAATAAGCTCCCTGGATACTGTAAAATGGCCGAATTCAGCAATTTTTCCTTCAACAGCGCCTTTTATTGCTTTTTTCAGCATTTCCATGTCATGGCCTTTTGATTTCCTTATACCGCCGTACAAATAATGCGCTAATGGGCAATATTCCATAACCGGATCTGTAACTTTGATTACTTTTCCTTTGGATACAGCCACAAAAGAAGAATAAAAACGCGTTATATGCAAATCTTTGAAGCCGCTTTTCCTTATTCCCATTTTTACCAATAATTTCTCTAAGTTCATATCATTTTATTTTAAATTAACCTTCTATCAGTTTAAAAGCTTAATAAGCCTATACACAGGTTCCCACGTCCAGCCCTTAATTACTATGTCATAATATTTTACAAATGCCTTTTTGGGATTATAACCAATTCCGATACCGCCGTTTTCCTGGGCATATTTCACCATCTCCAAATCATCTTCATTATGGCCTATTACCATAGGATGTCGCGCGTTAAATTCTGATAATATCCTTTCAAGAACCGCCTTTTTATCAAATTTATTTGTTTTAAGCTGAGAGCGCTGGTATCCGGCAAATCCGCTGTCTTTGAAATAAATTATATTTGAGTCATAAAAAGAAATAAGGGGCGTACCTCCTTTTTTGAATTCTTTGACATATTCCTCAAGAATAATGTTTAACCCAAAACTGACCAGGCCCACCGGCGCCTTTTTTGCCAATTCACGGATTGCCCCGGCTGAAAACGGATATGATAATCGCGGTATATATTTTACCATGCTGTCAAAATATACCCGCGGAATACCTTTCATGACCATTTCATATTTATCCAGCAAGTCCCTATTGCCGGTATTATAGTTAAACCAGGATTTAATTTTTGTAAAAGTTATAAAAAACCCGCCTTTTACCAGCTGGGGAATATATTTCCAGTCGTTTATCTTATAAGGGAAAAAACAAATATTGACAAATATTAGAACTCCAAGTATCGTCTGCGAAAATCCCGGGAATAGGCATTCATCCAAGTCGATAACCACAAGATCTGTCTTACTAAACCTGCCCTTTAAGGACTGTAATGAATATAAGGAATACACCCTGTTGTCAATTTTATATTTACACAGCATATTTTTAAATTTATTCTATTCGCATTTAATTTCTTGCAGTTGTCCGCTTATTAGCTTTAGTTTCTTTTTCGGAACCCGGTCAATCATTAAAATCCCGTCCAAATGGTCGATTTCATGCTGTAATACACGCGCTAAGAGCCCTTGGGCGCCGTATTGGATACTTTCCCCCTTATTGTCCAATCCTTCTACCACAATTTCCTTTGAGCGTTTTATATCTAGGTATATGCCGGGAAAGCTCAAGCATCCTTCCTGAAATACTTCCTTACCTTGATGCCATATTATTTTGGGATTGATGAAAACATGTAATCCCTCCCCAATATCTACAACTATTATTCTTTTCGATACTCCTATTTGAGGCGCTGCCAGGCCGACGCCTTTATTCTGGTACATTAACTGGGACATAACCCTTATAATTCTGTGAATATCGCCGCTTAGTTCACTTACTTCCAGGCTTTTTCTTTTTAAAACAGGATTGCCATATTTTACTACTTCAATAATCTTAGTCATTGGCTCCATTTATTTTCCCTTTTGTCAGATTTTCAAGTATTAATAACTGTTCCCTGGCCCTGTCTTTGTACTCTAAATCATTGCTTGTCAGCAGATTTTCCCAGATATCAATAGCTTTGCCATATTCCCTGGATGATTTATAGTAATTTGCAAGTATTCCTTTGATTATGGAAGGACAATCCGGGTATTGAATTGCTTCTTCCAGCAAAGCGGCCATTTCACTGTATTTTGCCGCTTTTTTATAAACAATGGCACTCAAGTAAAGCCGCAACTGCCAGTATTTGGGGTTATTCCTGATCCCTTCCTGCAAAAGTTCAATTGCTTCATCAGGCCTGTTCACGTTTTTAAACCAGGCGAGGATTCCAGAACTGAATAAGTAAGCTTCATGGAAATACGGGTCTATACGGACCACGCGCAGAGTAAGCGGTTTTAACAAATCCATGGTACTCGAATAGTCCTCATCTGTGGCGGAGTATTGGATTAACTGGACCCAGGCTATGTCCGCTGTGGCGCAACGAAAACCCATAAGAATTCCGCTTATATCCTGCAATCCGTTTTGTTCCGTTATTAATTCATTAAAATGTGGGTATGAAGGCTGCCAGGACAACCTGATCTTATGCTGTGATAAAAACAGCAGCACCATGCAAAAGGTGAAAATAATACCCATGTAAATATTTTTACCTTTTCTCATATTAGAACTCCTTCTGGGAAAACAGGAAATTGGATAAAATAAGGCAGATACCTGTATAAGAGAATGTGTAAATTATCATCCAGCCAAACCAGGCGGCGGATGGCACCTGGGCAGCCGCCCAGAAATCGCGGTAATTAAAATAACTGAAATTTGGAGCGATATTGTATATGGCCCAGACAACCGATTTAACAATAATATTCGCTGACTTTTCCCCTAAATAATTCAGTTCTTCAGAGAAATGCCCCAGTATCCAGACAAGCGCGCTGAAACTCATGGCCGTAGCGGCAGATGTTGTAAATAAGGATATTAGCAGAGTTATAGCGCTCATTACAATGATTTTCCCAAATGAACAAAGCATGGCAATAGCATAATAATTCTGCCAATGCCACCCTGCCATAAATAGAAGTGCCAAATGGAGAATTACCATTGATAACATGCCAAATAAAACGGAAATAACGGTCCCGGAGAACCTGCCTAATATGTATTGCCACCGTTTTAACGGGTGGGCCAGCATTAAATATATGGTGCGCGACTCCAATTCTTCAAGTATCAGATTTACAGTTGTAAATATTATTGTTATTAAGGCCAGGAATTCAATGCTTGACAATCCGAGGTTTAAAAGCATTCTTACTCTTCCTGTGCTTAATGAAGAGATTACCAGCGCGCCCGTAATCAAAACCAGGCCGAAAAGAAAAACCACCAGGTAAATCTTATGCCTTAAATGCTGCTTTATCGTGTAGGCGAGAATTGCCGTGATATTATCCATTGACAGCCTCCTCATGGCCTTCCGGAACAAAACGAATGGGGCCGATTTTTTCGGAACGTTTTACCGTAGAAACGAATATTTCCTCTATTTTCCCTTCGTGATTCTGCCATTCTGATTTATCAATCAGGCGTTCAAGCCTTCCGTTAACAAGAATGCCTATCCTGTCGCAAACCCTTTCAACTTCAGAAATATTATGGGATGAAAAGAAAACGGTACGGCCCCGGGTTTTAAGCCAGTTGATAAGCTGCCTTATTTCCTTTAAAGCAAGCGGGTCCAGCCCGGTAATTGGTTCGTCAAAAATAAGAATTTCCGGGTTGTGGACTAACGCCTGGGCTATGCTTATCCGCTGCAACATGCCTTTTGAATAATCTGATACTCTTTTATGCATTACCTGAGCCATTCCAACCTTTTCCAGAATATTATTTACCATTTCATTGCGCATATTGCGGGGAATGCCGGAAATTGTTGAGAATAATTCAAGTGTCTCCTTTCCCGACAGGTACTTGTTCAAATACGCCGCTTCAGGCAGGTACCCGACCTTACCCAGCACTTCTGTATCCGGCATAGGTTTTCCAAGAACTTCTATTTCGCCTTCTGTCGGATATAGAAGGCCTAAAATCAGCTTAATGGTCGTAGTTTTTCCCGAACCATTAAGCCCTATAAGCCCGAATGTTTCTCCCTTGTTAATTTCAAGGTTCAAACCTGAGACTCCTGTGGTTTCGGTTACGCGCCCAAGATGCTGGCGCCTGTATTTTTTTGTGGCATTTTTAATACTTATAATACTCATTATGCACCCCCCCGGATTATTTTTAACATAAAATATATGGATGCCATCAAGACTAAGAGCGAAATGAATCTAAGGTGCTGTTTAAACAGCTTATCAGCCATTGACTTGCTTTTCCTGACGATATATCTTTTATCCGCAGCAAATAACATATAAACAGCAATAAATATCAATGCAATTGCAAAAATCCAACCGGTGAAAAAAGCTGTGCCCGCGCTTGCAACGGCCCCGGCCGCAGCATCAGAGAAACGTATTTCCCTGGCTGCCGAAAAACCCCACGCAGGCATGGCAATAAATAATACAGGTAATTTCAATGCATCAGCTGACTGGAAATATATCATCCCGCTTAAAACAATCAGGCCGGATAATTTCCACAATAATAATACATTGCCCGGCTGAAATGAGTGAAAAGCCAAGCCAAATAAAAAACCGGCAAACAACAAGTAGAGTAAAACCGATACCTGCATCACGAAAATACGTCCAAGGCAAAGTAAAATAAGCACAAGAACAACAATCATAACCGCAAAATACTCTTTTGTGACATATGAAAAACCCAGCCCTAAAAACTCAACACTTCTTTGTTCCGGCGTTATTAAAACATTTTCAAAAGATAGTGTACGGCCGGGATTTTCAAGAGTTAAAACATATTTTTGTTTGTTTTCGCCTGTAATATTCAGATTCGCAGCAAATACTTTGTGTTTACCGCGATGTTTGTGCCCGGTATCATGGTGCTGGCTTTTTATATGGCTGTGATATTCATTAAAAAACTTGGACACTATAGTCAAATCCCGGCCCGCCACAGTTATAGGATAATCAATTGTGAAAACTAACTCCGCATTATCAGCCCCGGCAAACGGCGCTTCGACATAGCGTGAATCTATCAAGCTGCCTTTTAGTATTTCATCATCAAGGAATATGCTGAAGTGGTAATCTATATAATCCTTTGCTTTTTGTTTTATATCTTCCGGCCAATTGCCGGGTTGAGCACACTTACTACCTAATACTTTTTCGCGCCAATAAACAACATTTGTTTTGATAGCCGTATGAATTATTTTCGGTTCAACTTTCATATTGATTTTTACGGGATGGATAGGGTAATCATGGGCTTGTGTTAAACTTGATAAAAATCCGGCTAAAAAGAACCCGAAAACAATTATATTTCTCAGCATTTTCCTATTCCTTTTTTCTAATATTATTATCAATTGAATCACATATTTTTTCTATTGCTTTTGCCGGTTCAGAGCCGGGATAAATTTCAATAAAGGATTCTCCGCTGTCTGCCGCTTCTACCAGCTTCGGATCTAGGGGCAATCTGCCTAAAAAGGGGACATTTAATTCCTTTGCCGCTTTTTCCCCGCCGCCGGATTTGAAGATATCCACATTTTTACCGCAATGGGGGCAACTGAAACCGCTCATGTTTTCTAAAATTCCCAATATGGGCACGGAAAGCTGGCGTAAAAACCGACACACTTTCTTGAATCCAGCAGGGCTATATCCTGCGGTGTTGTAACAATAATTGCACCGGTTAAATCCTTAATCAGCTGGCATATGGATAAAGGCTCATCCCCGGTTCCCGGGGGCGAATCAATAACCAGATAATCCAGTTTGCCCCATTCTGCTTCAGCCAGGAACTGCCTTAAAACACCCATTTTCATAGGACCGCGCCAGACCACCGGTGCATCTACACTTTCAAGCAATGCTGCCATAGATACAACTTTTAAATTTGGATTAACCTGATAAGGAATAATTCCGTCCTGGCTTGCTGCCAGCCTTTGTCCTCCAAAACCAAGCATTTTTGCTGTTGAAGGCCCGTGAATATCTGCATCTAGCAACCCTACTTTTGCTCCTTTTTTACTTAAACCTACAGCAATGTTTACAGCAACAGAGCTTTTACCTACACCGCCTTTGTTACTAAGCACTAAAATCTTTGCGGTTATCTGCGCCATATTTTTGTTTAACAACACCTCTAACCTTTTTGATTCATTTTCTTTGTTATCATCCATGATTTTAAAAACTCCTTTAAATTATATAGTGAACTGCTTTAGGGGATAAAACCTCAAATCAGAAAGGTTAATTGTTCATACAGGCTATTATGGAAGTTCCGCCTTTTACTTTTTCATTCAGCTTTACTAATACTTCTATCTTTGCCGGTAGTATAATATCCACCTGCGAGCCGAATTTTATTATGCCGATTCTTTGGCCTGCTTCTACTTTGTCTCCCGCTTTTACCCATGACACAATCCTGCGGGCTAAAATACCGGCAATTTGCATCACCTGGATTTCACCATAAACCGTATCTATAGTGAATACATTCTGTTCATTCACCGCATGAGCGTTTCTATCCATAGCCGGCAGAAATTTCCCCGGCTTGTATTCTATACTCCTGATACTTCCGGAAAACGGCGCCCGCTGTATATGGACATTGAATATTGAAAGGAATATCCTTATGATTTTTTTATCTTTTTCTTCAATTATTTCCATTACCTTGCCGTCAGCAGGGGAAAATACAAAGCGGCCGCTTTTCATAATGTTTCTGTACGGATCCCTGAAAAAATACAAACAGATTGCCGCAAGCAGCGATAGAATCAGGCCTAAAGGCATTGCTATAAACCAAAAGCAGATACCAGCAACCCCGAAACCAGCAATAAACGGGAAACCATCTTTTGCTATTTTCATATTGTCTTGTGTTTTATATCCTTCATCAGCGCTGTTTCGCCGCAATCTGGGAACAACGGGCATTTAATGCAGTCTCTCCATACCTTATGGGGCAGTATTTCCCTCTTTATTTCTGCATACCCGATTTTTTTGAAAAATCCAGGTTTAAAAGAAAGCGCAAAAACCTTTTTTACACCGAGTTTAACCGCACATTTTTCAAGCTTATTGACAATTTTTGCGCCGATTCCTTTCCCCTGGTGATTTTTTGAAACAATAAGCGTGCGTACTTCCGCCAGGTCTTCCCAGCTTACATGCAATGCACCGCAGGCAATAATGCTACCCCTTTCTTCAACAACAATAAACTCCCTTACTTTCTCATACAAATCGCTCAACGGCCGGGGAAGAAGCTCTCCTTTCTGCGCATGTTCTGTTACCAATAAATGAATGCTCTTTACATCCTGTATTTTTGCCTGCCTTATTGTCATTTCACTGCCTTCCTTATTGCGCAGTACTCCCGCACATAGTACACGCATCTCCTTTATCCCGGTTTACCCCTTCTTCTCATGGTTTCCGCAGAACTTATTGCAGTTACTTCCTTTTTGACCATAGGATCATAGACTGATTTTACCGTGATACCGTTTGGTGAACATGCTTTAATAAATTCATCCCTGATCGCTAAAATTTCTGCCTGTTTAAGCGGCGCTACAGCACAGGGGCGCAAAGGAGTATTAATCTGAACCTCATCGGGTTTAATGGTGTTCACAATATCTGCTAAATCCTTCGCTAAATCCCTGTTCTCTTTAATGAACATTATCTGTATAGCCAGTTTTTCAGAATATTCAGCCCTGAAATCAATGAGCCCGTTTATAATATCTTTAATTGTTATCCCATGTGCCGGGCTGTTTATTTCTTTTAATGAGCTTTCACTGCAAGCATCCAGTTTTGCCAGAACAAAATCAGCCAGGCAGAGAGTGTCCCGGACAGCCTTAATGTGAATCGTAGACGAATTGGTTATAACCGCTATTTCTTCTTTTCTGATAGTTTTTACCGCTAAAATCATTTTGTCAAGATTATTTGCCAGGGTAGGCTCGCCTGTTCCGGCAAAAGTAATATAATCAATATTTATTTCCGGCAGTGTATTTATCTCGTCCATAACTTCGGATACAGGCACAAATTCTTCCCTGTCGATAGTCAGCCTTTTTGTTTTGCCTATCTGGCAGTAAATACAGTCAAAGGAACAGGTTTTGGATTCACAGACAACCGGGTCTATGCCTAATGATGCGCCTATCCGCCAGGAGTTTATCGGCCCATAAATGTATTTCAGTTCTTTTGACCGCATAAAACTATGCCCTCCTTTTTTTACCGCACATTTTTACAAATACAGGTCCCTTTTGCCTTCCTTAATCCTGGATAAACACTGCTGAGTTTTTTCCCTAATGGCGTTATTTTCTATTTTACCCAGGTATAGCTTAATGATTTTCTGGCCTTTTTCATATAATCCGGCATCGGCAAAATCTTCAAGATATTCGGCAAAAGTGAGCAAACCGTTAGGCCGGCATAAATCATGAATTTCTCCCGGCTTAGAAAGCGCCATAAACGCTTCCCCTGTCCTTCCGGACCGGTAACAGGCAGTGCAAAAACTCGGTAAATATTTATCTTCAAGTATATTCTCAATAACTTCGGCTAAAGGCCGCCTGTCATGGAGTTGGAATTGAAAATCCCTGCTGTCTTCTTTGCCGTAGCCGCCAGGGGTGGTAACAGACCCGGCCGAGGCCTGTGATATGCCCAGCTTAAACGCTTTTTTTCTTATTTCAGGCCGCTCGCGGGTAGATATAATCATGCCTGTATATGGAACTGCCATACGCAATACAGCGATAAGTTTAAGAAAATCATTATCGCTGACCGGGTACTCAGGTTTGTAGGTAACAGTTTGGGCAGGGCAAAACCGCGGGACAGAAATTGTGTGCGGGCCTACACCGTACTTTTTTTCCATATACTGGGCGTGAGAGACAAGCGCCAGCACCTCATAGCGCCAGTCGTACAAGCCAAAAAGCACGCCGACACCAAAATCGTCAATACCGGCTTCAAAGGCGCGGCAATGCGCTGTAATTTGCCTTTCATAATCTGCCTTGGGCCCGTGATGAACCATTTCATAAGTCTTTTTGTGGTATGTTTCCTGAAAAATCTGGTAGGTCCCTATTTTTGACGACTTCAATTTACGATAGTCTTCCGCGCCTGTGGCAGATATATTTACATTTATTCTGCGGATGGACCCTTTATCTGTTTTTATTGAATATATTTTTTCTATAATTTTGCAGACATAATCAATAGTATTTTGTGCCGGATCCTCTCCGAATTCAACGAGTACGCGCTTATGCCCTGCGTTCAAAAGGAATTCTATCTGTTGTTTTATTTCGTCAAAATCCAGTTTTTTGCGGGGCAGCGCTTTATTACTAGCATGGAAATTGCAATAATCGCAGTCATTAACACAGTAATTTGAAACATACAACGGCGCAAAAAATACAATACGTTCTCCATAGATTTCGTTCTTTATTTTGCCTGCCGTTTCAAACAGTTCCTTCAATAAATCAGGGCCTGAAAGATTAACCAAACACCCAACATCTTCTAATTCTAATCCTTTTTTTTCTTTGGCTTTGTCCAAGACAGCCCGTACATGGCGCGCGTCAGGATTAATTGTAGCTTTTAATATTTCATTTATCTTTTCCTCGTTAATTACATTTGTTTCTGTTGTCATTGGTTTTGTCCTTCCGGGCAGTTATTATAATTCCCCGAACAAATCTTCATAGAACCTTCTGAAATCATTAGTATTTTCTTTGTGTCCGGCCGAATAATAGTTCAACAGGGTTTCTCTTGCCTTGTTTATTGCAACAAACATTTTTCTGCAACGCAGCTTATTCAACTGCCTGCACCGGTCCGGGTGATACCTTACGGCAAGTTTTCTGTATGCAGTTTCTATGCCTATCAATGATGCGTTTTTGCCTAAACTCAACAGCTTAAAAGCCCTATTTATTTCCATAAAACATATAACATGGACTCATTCACATATTCAGTTTCAAAATATAATCCGCCAAAGCCCGGTAAAGAGTGCTTACTGACAAAATAGTACAATGTAAATGATCATCAGAGAGCCCTTTAAGGCTGTTTTTAACCTGGCCCGCAGAAATATGCATGGCTTCATCAATAGTTTTGTTTTTTACAAGCCGGGCAGTCATTTGGCCGCAGGCTTTAGTTGCATCGCACCCTTCTGTATAATACTTTATGTCTGTAATACGTTTATCTTTAATGACCAAATAAAACTCCATTTCATCGCCGCAAGGCCCTTTAAGCGCTGCCGCTGCGTCCGGGTCATTCATTCTGCCTAAAAATTCACCCTGATTAACTATTTTTTTCATAAGTCAGCATTTTAGCATACCCCATATTTTGATTATTTCTTCAGACACGCCATTTTTACAGTATTCCACGGCAGGCATACCATTGACTATGGACTTGCTCACTTCCTGCGAAAACGGTATTTTTCCTGCTACCGGTATTTCCCTGGTTTTGCAGTAACCTTCTATCTTTTGAGTCATTTCAGTGTTTAAATCATATTTGTTGATTACAACCATACACGCAATTTTGAAATGCCCGGCTAATTCAAGCACCCTTTTCATATCATGGAGCCCGGAAAACGTCGGTTCAGTTACAATAACTGCCGTATCAACACCGGAAAGCGACGCAATAACCGGGCACCCTATGCCCGGAGGGCCGTCTATGATTACATAATCTCTGATTTGTTTTTCAGCAAGTTCTTTTGCGGCTTGACGGATTTTTACCACAAGTTTGCCTGAGTTTTCCTGCGCAATGCCAAGTTTCGCGTGAACCAGGGGGCCGTACTTCGTGTCCGAAATGTACCATTCGCCGGAATTGTTTTCTTCCATCTCAATCGCGCCGGCAGGGCATATCCGGCTGCACAAACCGCACCCTTCACATGATACCCGGTTAACAATAAAGGTTTTTTCTATTGCTTCAAATCTGCATAGTTTGACGCATTTATCGCACCTTACACAAAGATCTTTGTTGATTTTCGCGGTTTTCCCGCTTTTAAAATCATATTTATGCTTAACTTCCGGATGAAGTATAAGGTGAAGGTCTGCGGCATCCACATCGCAGTCAACCATGATTTTATTTGGGGCAAGCGAAGCAAAAGACGCTGTCAGTATCGTCTTGCCCGTCCCGCCTTTCCCGCTGATAACCAGTATTTGTTTCACTTTATACTCTTTAAAATGGTTTTATATAGATTATTAAATCCGGTTTTATATTCCTTTTTTTCTTTTACCAAAGGAATCCCTTTTGAGTAAAGCTCCGCTATTTCCCTGTCAAACGGGATACGCATTAAATCCGGAATATTGTGTTCCCTGCAGTAGATTTCAGTTTTATCATCACCAATATCAGAACGGTTAATAACAACCCCGAAAGGAATTGTCAATTTATTCAAGACCTCAACAGCAAGTTTTAGGTCGTATAATCCGAACGGTGTAGGTTCCGTAACAAGAATACAAAAATCGCTTCCTTTGACAGCTTCAATAACAGGGCAAGTGGTGCCCGGAGGGGCATCAATAATCGCTGTTCTTGTAGGGTTAATATACTGTTTAACCTGCCTGATCAAAGGCGGAGACATTATTTCGCCGACATTAAGTATTCCATGCACAAATTGAATATCGCCTGAATCGCCGACTTCAACCACACCGATTTCTTTTTTTACTTCTTTTATGGCATCTGCCGGGCAGAGAAGGCTGCAGGCGCCGCAGCCGTGGCAAAGATGAGGGAAAACCAGGACATTCCCTTTTTTGCCGTTATTTGCAGGTATTACCGCAATAGCATGATAGGCACAGACCTCTGCGCATTTGCCGCAGTAGGTGCACTTGTCTTTATCAATTTCAGGTACGGGGACATAAGCGGGTATCTTATCCGAGATAATCGGATTAAGGAAAATATGAGCGTTCGGTTCTTCCACATCACAGTCAAGCAGCTGGGCATTATCTAAAGATAAAGCCAGATTTACCGCAACTGTGGTTTTTCCCGTGCCGCCTTTCCCGCTGGCGATTGAAATAATCATGTTTTATTATTGCGCGCTACCAGGACTTCCTGGAATTCACTTCTGTATTTTTCTATTTTGAAGGATTTATTTGACAGATAGCCGCTTATATCGGCAAGACTGGTTTTTCCAACTTCATGTTTTTTGCCTTCACTGGCATGGATTTTATCAATCAATTCCATGCCTTCTTTACTGAAATCGCTGATAATGATTTTACCTTTCAAAGAAATCACTCTCAGCATTTCATCAATTATCAGAAATGCGTTATCCATGTGATGTACAGAATTCACAGAAAAAACAGTATTGAAGCTTTCATTTGGAAAACTTAGCCGTTCCGCATTTTCTATTCTAAACTCAATTTGTTTTTCAAGCTTGTGATATTCCGCATTCAACACAGCGATTTTCTGGTCTTCCACTGAAATATCAATACTGGTAAGTTTGTACCCTTTTTTTGCAAGCTCCACCGCAAAATAGCCTTTGCCGGTGCCAACTTCCAATATATTTTCATGAACAAGCAGAGATTTTTCCAGGATAAACCGCCTTTCAGCTTCAATGTC
>Ga0208373_1001828_pt1 | contig 26067 bp, 35 predicted proteins | sample RifOxyC2_FD_184036 | JGI IMG/M metagenome (GOLD analysis project Ga0208373, IMG submission 184036) | Soil microbial communities from Rifle, Colorado - Rifle Oxygen_injection C2 (SPAdes) | ecosystem: Environmental > Terrestrial > Deep subsurface > Rock core/Sediment | place: Rifle, Colorado... | reverse complement strand
CATGAAGTTCTCCGCACCTTTCTCGGCCAAGATTTTTAAATGACTCTCGAGTCCACCGACGGAGCGGGAATGGAGGGCTTGGAGCATGGCTTCGGATTCGGGGTTGATTGTGGAACCGGTGTCTAGGATTATGACGATACCTCCGCCTTTGATACTTACTTTTGAATGATTCAAATCAGCAATGTTGTTGTTCGACATGGGGACATTATATCTTTTATCTACCAAGCACCAAAGTTTGACATTTGATGTAATCAATGCTACTCTTGGGAAATCATTCTCACTCTTATTTAACGAGACTGACGATTGTGGAAATCATCTATGACTTGTGTCTGGAGATCGATATCCATGACACAAAAAATATATGATAAAACAACGCAGTTATGCGAAACCTGCATTTTCAGGTTCACGCACAGCTCGCCCGGCGAGCAAACCTTCTTCTTTTGGAAGAAGTAAACCAGCTAGTTCTGCTACTGGTGGATTTAGAAAAAGTTTTAGTAGTGCGCCACGTAGTGGGGGATTTCACAGTTCCCGACCTCCTTTCCAAAGAGGTGGATTCAAAAAGTCTGGTGGCGGTGGTGGAGGTCGTGGCAGGGGCCGTGGTGACAGAATAGACTTTTCTCGCTTCATCCAAAAAGCAGTACACATAGAAGAGAAGCCGTACATAGCCAAGCACACATTTGCAGACTTTCCATTTGAAGCACAGCTCCATAAAAATATTGCAAAAAAGGGTTATTCCAATCCTCGACCAATCCAAGACCAATCTATCAATGCAGTCCTAGAGGGTAAAGATGTTTTCGGCATGGCGAACACTGGTACCGGCAAGACCGCAGCGTTCCTTTTGCCTTTGATAAACAAAGTTATGAAAAACAAGACTCAAAAAGTCTTGGTGCTTGCTCCTACTCGTGAGCTCGCAATCCAAATCGAGGACGAGCTACGCTCACTGGCTACTGGTTCAGGACTCTACGGAGTTTGTGTTGTTGGAGGTATGCCGATCAACAAACAAATCGATGAGATCAAAAGGGGAGTTCAATTTGTTATCGGTACTCCAGGACGTGTAACTGACTTAATCAAAAGAAAGGTTCTAGATTTAACTCCTTATAAATACGTCGTGCTTGATGAAGCCGACCGGATGCTCGACATGGGATTCCGTGATGACATGGTTTTCATCTTAGACAAGACTTCAGCTGACAGGCAGACACTTTTCTTCTCGGCGACACTCTCACCAGAAATAAAAAAGCTGACAGCAGACTTCCTGAAGGATCCAGTATTCATTTCTGTGGTTTCAGGCGAGACCGCCAAGAACATAGACCAAGATGTGATCCGAGTAAAGAACGAACAGAAGCTAGATAAACTTTGTGAAGTTTTGAGAGAAGAAGGTACTGACAAAATCTTGATTTTCCGAGAAATGAAACACGCAGTTGATACTTTGACCAAAGATTTACATAAAGTTGGATTCAAAGTGGGTTGTATACATGGTGATAAAAGAAGCCGGGAGCGTATTCGTACCCTGGAGCTTTTCAAAAAAGACCAGATCAATATTCTCATCGCCACTGACGTAGCTGCACGAGGACTCGACATTCCAGATGTAACCCACGTTATAAACTACGATGTACCGCAAACCTATGATACCTATGTGCACCGCATCGGCCGTACTGGCCGTTCAGGCAAGAAGGGAACTGCGCTGACTTTCGTGCCAGCTTAGTTTAAAAAAGCGAAATTATCAAAATTTTTTCAGGTCCTCGGAAAAAATCCCCAGACCATTCAAAAATTTTATAATTTCGCTTTTTGTTTATTGACATTGAATCTGTGTAAGAGTACTCTGAGGGTAAATCTAGTTTTTTCACTCGTCACCGCTTCTTTTGAAGCTTAAAATTAAACCTATGGTCAACACCACACGCTATCCTGCAGTAAAACCTAAAACCCAAACAATTAAGGTCCCAACAGAGACCCGTCCCAAAAGATAAACAAACTACAAATCCACCTTCAACAAAAAAAGCGGACCCTTCAACAAGGTCCGCCCTTTTTTTGTATAAATAATTTATTTTGAGTTTATCAATCCAGCCTTGAGGAGGGTAGCGTAAGCGCCGTTTTTCTTGAGGGTTTTGAATCCACGAGTGGTAGCTTCTACCATAACAGTTTTGCCAAGTTCGGCTACGAATACACGCTTTTTCTGCAAATTAACATGCTTCCTGACCTTGCCGGTAGGGTTGAATTTGGTGGCACGAGTACGGTTGGAATAACCGCCGCCCACGATACTTGTCTTTTTTGTGATTGCACAGGTTTTCATAACAATGAGTGCATGCTATCATATATGAATTAGTTTATCAAGTAGAAAGTTATAAAGTTGAAAGTAGGATTCAAATACTTTACAACTTTAAAAACTTTATGAACTTTATAACTTATGCAAGCAATAGATACAATCTTTTATCTGGCCATACTGATAATGTCGGTGGTGATACACGAAGTTTCCCATGGTTTCATGGCGGAGTACTTCGGCGACAAGACTGCTCGCATGGCGGGTCGGCTGACACTGAATCCAGTGGCGCATTTGGACCTTTTTGGTTCGATTATCTTACCAGCAATACTTTATTTCACTACTGGCTTTGCTTTTGGTTGGGCTAGACCGGTACCATACAACCCGGCAAATCTACGAAACGAAAAATGGGGGACCATAGCCGTCGCGGCTGCGGGAGTACTGGCCAACCTTTTCATCGCATTATTCTTTGGACTAATCCTGCGCTTTTTGTGGCCTGTTTTCCCTAGCGAGAAACTGATCGGATTTGTGTCTTCTATCGTAATCGTAAACTTGGCTTTGGCATTCTTTAACCTCGTGCCTATTCCACCACTCGACGGATCAAAGATACTTTTCAACCTTTTGCCAGCTCGTTTTTCGGGAGTGCTGGCGAGCATCGAACAATACTCTTTCTTTATTTTAGTCATATTTATCTTCATGTTTTCGCAATATCTGGCCCCTGTTATTTTCGGTAGTTTCAAGCTCATAACTGGGCTAGGGCTCTAGGGTATTGCATTTTTTGCAAACCTATAGTAGATTACCTCTGTGCTACCAAGAGTCCTTGAGACTCTTTTAATTTATAGAAATAGACAAGGAATGCCAACAATCAACCAATTAGTTAGAAAAAACAGACGAACACCAAAAGGTAAAGACAAGACCGTGGCTTTAACTCGCGGATTTAATGTGCTCAAGAACAAGCCGGTGTATTATTCTTCACCTTTCAAAAGAGGTGTATGTACAAAGGTGACTACAACCACTCCAAAGAAACCAAACTCAGCTCTACGAAAGATCGCTCGTGTCAGACTTACCAACGGTTTGGAAGTTACTGCTTACATCCCAGGTGAAGGACACAATTTGCAGGAACACTCTGTGGTTATGCTACGAGGTGGTCGTGTAAAGGACTTGATCGGAGTACGTTACCACATCGTTCGTGGTGTGCTCGATACCCAAGGTGTTGAAAAGAGACGACAAGGACGATCGCTCTATGGTAATAAGAAACCTAAAGAAAAGAAATAAAATTTTATGCGACGCAAAGTTAAAAATCGAAATATAGTAGGCAAGGACTTCGTTTACAACTCAGAAAAGCTCGAGAAGTTTATCAACTACGTTATGTGGTCTGGTAAAAAAGAAACTGCTCGAAAGGTTGTATACCAAGCCTTCGAAGTTATCAAAGAAAAGACCGGCAATCCAAACCCACTCGAAGTATTCGACCTCGCTATGAAAAATGCTGGGCCTTTGACCGAAGTTCGTTCCAAGCGTATCGGTGGTGCAAACTACCAGGTCCCACGTGAAGTTCGCGCTGAACGAAGACTGGCGCTAGCTATGCGATGGATCCGTGACGCAGCTCGAGGCAAGAAAGGTGTACCAATGCACATGAAACTAGCAGATGAATTGATAGCTGCTTCAAAGAACGAAGGTGCCGCTGTAAAGAAGAAAGACGATACTCACAAAATGGCAGACGCCAACAAAGCATTCGCTCACTTCGCTTGGTAAGACTAATAAAATTTTAAATAAACAAAAAACTTCCATTCAAATGGAAGTTTTTTGTTTTAGTTTGACTTTCAGCTATGTATGTATTAAGTTTAATTTAAATTCACCCATTGCTCACAAATTCTTTGTCACATGAAAAATTTTTTTTTCCTTTTTCTGCTGAGCGTATTGTTCAGTAGCTGCGACGGGGAGCACTTCTCCGCATCTTCGTTGCCAAACGGGCGACATCCAACTCCATCTAACAGTGACGTTGTTGGTAGAAAACCAGATGACGAACTCATTGAAGTCATTACAGATAAACTGACAGAAAAATTGAAGTCATAATCCCGGCAACAACTGAGACACAAGCGGAAGTACACACGTAATATTTTAAGCATCTTTTCACCTGAACGGCAGGTCTTCGAGACCTGCCGTTTTTTTATTTGCAAAAAACAGCTTTGAGATAGTGAGATAGTGCTTTAGGCACTATCTCACTATCTAGACACTATCTAAACAAAAGCCCCATAGAGGGGCTTTTGTGTTTTTAATACCAGTAGGTTACTATTGTTTGTATGCCGATCGATATGAACATGCCTCCAAGTCCTCCAAGCAACGAACCTTGGAAACCGAAAATTGAAAGGATCTATAAAAAAAGGGAAAAGGAACCCATTGATGACCAATTTTTATCTGACCTTTATAAAACCGGAGATGGTAATCCTCCTGAATTTGAAACTACAGAACACAATGACTCCATACCATATATTGATGAGGCATATATAACTCGAGATGGAAATTTAAGGTATTATCACAACCCAAAAATTGGCCACTATTCGATAACCGGCGACGAAAAGGTGTCCTATTCATTTGGAGCTACCAAATGCCCACATTCTAATTTGGAGGATATTAGGACAAAAACAGTAGTTCCAGAGAGCTTAGGAGAAACAGATTTCTTTACAAATTATGTAAATACTTTGGTCGAAACTGATACCATTTTGGTAGACCCAAACACTGGCAACAGGTATTACAATTACAGAGAATACTACCCTAATATCACTGGGGTAAATTATGAAGGGGAAAATCATTTTAATATACAAAGATTTTTAATTGATCCTCATTATAAAAATTTCAATCTCAATAAAGACGAAGCTAGATTAAACGCACTACACGACGTATATAAATATTTCCTATTTCAGGAAAATGGGCAACGAGAGAAGGCCTGGGAAGAGGCAAACAGATTCATGTCCGAGAACGTAGATCCGCTCATTGAAAGTAAATATGCAAAATGGGCAAACGAAAACAACAAAATCTTAGTAGGATCAGGCGGTGTTTCGGATCCCAACAAATTCGTTTACAGTCCAAACCTGTTTAATTCTAACGATTACACTTTCTTACCTCAATTTGTAATTGATCATAACAGAAGAGTTATAGAAGGTGATGAACAAGGCAGAATATTCAGTAAGCAGGAAATAATAGACGTTCTAGTGGACTACAATATTCATTTTCGCAAAAAGGATCCCGAAGAGGCATTAAGGATTTCTGTGAATTCTGTAAACGAAATAGAGGAAAAATACAAAACAAGAATTGCTGAAGTTGAACAGAGGCCACTGACGGAATACAAGGTTATAAAAGAGGCATCACACCCAGAAGGGTACGACGCTTGGCCTCCTGAAAATCAGGATGAATGGAGATCTAATAACCCAGATAAACTAGGTGAATACCAAGAAAAATTTACTGAGGAAATGAGACAGAGAGAACTCAGGAGCCTTCGTAATTGTAGATTTGCGGACGAATAGTCCGTAATTGCGATTGTTATTGCAAAAAACAGCTTTGTGGGGTATAGTGACAGGAGCGCTAGACGCGCTTTTTTATTAGTTAAATTACAATTATGGAAAGAGATTATCCACTAGAGAAAGTTAGAAATTTTGGAATTATTGCGCATATTGATGCTGGTAAGACTACCACCACCGAGCGTGTTTTATTTTATACAGGTGTGTCCCATAAAATCGGTGAAGTTCACGATGGTGAAACCACAACCGACTGGATGGAACAGGAACGAGAGCGAGGTATCACTATTACTTCTGCTGCGGTTACTTGTTTCTGGACACCGACCTACGCTGCCCCAACTGACAAGAAGTTGAAACACCGTTTCAACATCATCGATACCCCAGGGCACATCGACTTTACAGTGGAAGTGAAAAGATCTCTTCGAGTACTCGACGGAGCAGTGGTGGTGTTCGACGGTGTGGCTGGTGTAGAGCCACAGTCTGAAACCAACTGGCGTTATGCTGATGAAGCTAACGTTCCTCGTATCTGCTTCATCAACAAACTCGACCGAACTGGCGCGTCTTTTGAACACTCCTACAAAACGATTCTAGATCGTTTGACTAAAAAAGCTGTCCGCATGCAAATCCCTATCGGACTTGAAGAAAAACACGATGGTGTTATCGACCTTTTGAAAATGAAGGCGTATTACTTCGAAGGTGAAATGGGTAATACTGTAATAGAAAAAGAAATCCCAGAAGAATACAAAAAAGAAGCAGAAGGTTACCATAATGAACTTATAGAAAAAATCGTTGAAAACGATGAAGCTTTGATGACTGAATACCTCGAAGGTATTGTGCCAAGCTACGATACTTTGAAGAAAGTTCTACGTAAGGCTGTTATCGCAAATGCGATATTCCCAGTGTACGCAGGTTCAGCACTCAAGAACAAAGGTGTTCAGCTCGTGCTCGACGCTGTGGTTGACTATCTACCAGCTCCTACTGACATCCCACCTATCCCTGGTATCGACCCTAATACCGACGAGCCAACAGAGCGTAAAGCTTCTGACTCAGAGCCTTTTTCTGCTCTTGCTTTCAAAGTCGCTACCGATCCATTCGTAGGACAAATTATTTTCTTCCGTGTTTACTCTGGTTCTCTTTCAGCTGGAAGTTATGTTTATAACCCTCGAACACGAAACAAAGAAAGAATCGGACGTATCTTGCGTATGCATGCCAACGACCGAGAAGAAGTAAAGAAGGTTTACGCTGGAGAAATCGCAGCAGCGGTGGGACTCAAAGACACCATTACTTCCGACACTATTTGTGATGAATCCGCTCCGGTAGAACTAAACCGTATCGTTTTCCCAGAACCAGTTATCTCTCTACGTATCGAACCGAAGACAAAAGCTGACCAAGAAAAAATGGGTATGGCTCTAAACCGCCTAGCTCAAGAAGACCCAACTTTCAGAGTTACTACTGATCAGGAAACAGGGGAGACCATCATCGCTGGTATGGGTGAGCTACACTTGGAAATTATTGTCGATCGTATGAAGCGTGAGTTTACGGTAGAAGCAAACGTAGGTAAGCCTCAGGTTGCATACCGAGAAACTATCAACGGTCCTGCTGAAGCAGAAGGTAAATACATCAAGCAGTCTGGTGGACGTGGTAACTACGGTCACGTAAAGATCAAGGTAAAGCCTATGGTGGCATTAACCAAAGAAGAAATCGAAGACCTACCAAAGAATACAAAAAGAACAGACTCTTTCGAATTCATCAACAGTATCAAAGGTGGTGCTATTCCTCAGGAATACATTGCTCCTTGTGAAAAAGGATTCAAAGAAGGTCTCGATCGTGGTATCCTCGCTGGATTTAAAATGGTGAACGTTTCTGTAGAGCTATGGGACGGATCTTTCCACGAAGTGGACTCCAACGAAATGGCTTTCAAAATCGCAGCATCTATGGCAATCCAAGACGCATGTCGTGCTGCTCGTCCGGTAATTCTCGAACCGATGATGAAGGTTGAAGTTGTAACTCCTGACAAATTCATGGGTGACGTCACTGGTAACCTCTCTTCAAAGCGTGGAATCATCGAAGGATTGGAAGATCGTGGTATGAACAAAGTTGTGAAGGCTATCGTTCCACTTTCTGAAATGTTCGGATACATGACAGGTCTACGTTCTATGACCGAAGGCCGTGCATCATTCACTATGGAATTCACTCGTTACGATATTGTTCCAAACAACGTCGCTGACACCATAATCGCAGCTAGAAAATAATTAGTGGTATAATATAAATATATATGTTAAATAGTCTTAAAAATCTTCTAAAAAAGAAGAAGGTGCTTGTGCTGGGCGGGGTAATCCTTGCCGTAGTTCTTGTTTTCGTGTTTAAAAACGGTAGTGGAGAAAGTTTTTCAACCATCAGCCCTACTTTCGGTACTTTAACCAAAAGTGTCCAGGCAACTGGTCAGGTTGTTTCTTCTACCGACTTGGATTTGTCTTTTGCTAAATCCGGTGTGGTTAGTTCTGTAAATGTAAAAGTTGGTGACAAAGTCAGAAAAGGCCAACTGCTAGCTACTCTGGATTTAGGAAGTGACAGAGCAGCGGTGACCAAAGCCAAGGCTTCAGTTCTAGCAGCACAGGCAAAGTTGAAAAAAATAATCGAAGGTTCATCAAACGAGGAGATAGCCCTAGCCAGAGTTAATCTAGAGAACGCCAAACAAGATTTGAAAAATACCGAGAACACTCAAGCAACGCTAGTTAAAAATGCTTACAGTAAACTAATAAATTCGACCCTGGAAGCAGTACCACAAGACTCGCTCGGCACTATCGCCACTGCGCCAACCATAAGTGGTACTTATAAACTAGGAACCGAAGGTAAAATAAGTATCAGTGTGTACAGTTCTGGTAACGGACTTATGTTTTCTGTGGCTGGTTTAACAACTGGTTCAGGTTCTGTAAATTCTAGTAACCCACAACCTCTAGGGGATTCTGGTTTGTATGTTCTATTTAGCACTACCACCAACCTAAGCGGTACTAGTTGGGTTGTTAATCTTCCAAACAAAAAAGCTACTGATTATCTGGCAAATGAAAGCGCATACTTAGCTGCCCAGAATACTCAAAGCGCGGCTATTGCCTCAGCTCAGTCTCTGGTTAATCAACGTGAAGCAGAGCTCAACATCAAACTAGCTTCCGCTCGAGACTCGGACATAGAGCTAGCCCAAGCAGACGTGTTGTCTGCAGAGGGTGAACTAGAGCGCGCGCAAGCGTCCTATGGCGACAACCTGATCATCGCTCCGGAGAGTGGCACCATCACAAAAGTAAGCACCAAATACGGTGAACTAGCTAGTACCAGTGTTCCGGTGATAACCCTCGAAGACGTCGACAATCTATACATAGAAGCTGACATAAACGAATCAAACATCGCTTCGATAAAAGTAGGACAGACCGTAGACACAACCTTTGATGCCCTGGGTAAAGACCGAGTGTTCAAAGGAACTATTTCTCATGTTGATCCATCTTCGGTGACTACCGACGGAGTGGTGAATTACAAGATCAAGGTTTTGATTGGAGAGGAGAATTTCGCTATTCGTCCTGGTATGAATGCCGAGATAAGTGTCCTGATTCAAAGCATAGAGAATGTGATTTCTGTTCCAAACGCAGCTATCATAGAAAGCGAAGAACTGGTTGTAGTAGATAACAGTGTTCCACACATATATACTCCTGGTCCACAATACAAGAAATATCTAAATGTTGTAAACGGTGACGAATACAATAAAGTTGAAGTAAAAACCGGGATGATGGGGGACGGCAACATGGTAGAGATTTTGTCTGGAATAACCAAAGAAGATAAAATCGCGATCATTGATTCAAAATAATAATGGCTAAGTTAGAAAAAGAAAATTTACCTGCCTACCGGCAGGCCGGTTTCAGCAGAAACATCAGCGTTGGGTGGTTTTTGGCGCGCAGAGAATTGAAGCGAGCAAATATCTGGACCACTACACTGATCGTTTTGGTGATGACTCTGACCTTCCTTAACCTCGTAGTTGTTTCCGGACTTTTGGTTGGGCTTATCCAAGGCTCAGAAGAGTCATACAAAAAATACGCTATCGGTGAGTTAATAATCTCCCCATTCTTGAACAGGTCAGCCATTGAACAGACTCCGGAAGTTGTGAAAATAGTAAAAACAATGCCAGGGTATGACCGACACGTAGTACGTTACACTGGTTCTGCGAGAGTGGAGTCAGATTATCGCAAAACCATTAAACCAGGAGAAAAGCGTGACGGTGCAGGGGCGTCTATTTCAGGCGTCGACCCAATCAGTGAAGAGAAATTTTCTGGGGTTTCGAAATTTGTAATTCGAGGTAGTTTCTTGGATCCAGATGATGGGGACAGTATTCTAATTGGTAAAAATCTGCTTTACGAATTCACTCCGATAGAATCACCAGGATTTCAAACTTTAAAAAATGTCGAAATAGGTTCGAGAGTTAAAGTAACCGTAGGGGATACTTCCAAAGAATATTTTGTAAAAGGCATCATGTCTTCCAAAGTTGATGAATTCGACAATGCCGTGGTGATGCTAGATAGCGAAGCTCGCAAACTAACCAACCGAGCTGATTTAAATGCTAGTGGTATAGCTATCAAACTTGCACCAGGTACTGATCCGGCCATAGCAAAAAAGTTCCTGATAGATAGTGGGGTTGGTGAATACGCTCGAGTGCAGACAGCCGCAGAAGCTTTCCCAAAATTCCTCCAAGACATCAAAAACACCTTTGCTATTTTAGGATCGGCTATTTCTGCTATTGGTCTAGTGGTGGCTTCTATCACCATATTCATCGTGATATTCGTAAACGCTATTACTCGCAGGAGGTATATTGGAATTTTGAAAGGTATTGGAATAAACAAAAAAGCTATTTTGTATTCGTATGTTTATCAAGCCACCATATATGCATCGCTAGGTATTGCTCTGGGGTTGGTGTTGGTGTTTTTCCTCATAAAACCATACTTTGCAGCTAACCCGATAGACTTCCCGTTCTCAGACGGTATTTTGGTAGCTACAATATCTGGAGCTTTCGGTAGAGCGGGAATATTGTTGGTTACTACGATGATTGCCGGATACATACCAGCTAGAATAGTTATTAGACAAAACACCTTAAGTGCAATCTTAGGAAGATAATTTTTTTAAAATGATTGAAGCAAAAAATTTAACCAAAACATTTCAAAGTGGAGATTCTCAGATAATTGCTATCAACAATCTTACTTTTTCTGTACCCCAAGGTCAGTTCCTGGCGGTGACAGGGAAGTCTGGTTCAGGCAAATCAACGCTTCTGTACCAGCTTGGACTGCTCGATATACCAACTTCAGGTGAAGTCTTTATCGACGGCACGGAGTACACCAAAGAAAGCGAAAATGCGCGCACTACGTCTAGATTAAACGACCTAGGATACATCTTTCAAGACTATGCGATTTTACCTTCACTGACGGCTCTCGAGAACACGATGCTTCCACTTTTGATGCAGGGTTATGATAAAAAAGAAGCCCTTGAGAAAGCAAAAAAAGCACTCGACAAAGTTGGCTTGTTGGATCGTATGAACAACCTGCCTTCAGGACTCTCTGGCGGACAACAACAGCGGGTGTCCATCGCACGAGCTATCTCTCATAATCCGAAAATAATCTTTGCTGACGAACCGACTGCAAACCTAGACTCCGAGACTTCTCGGCACGTAATGGATGCTTTTGTTAAATTAAACAAAGAAGGTCAGACCATCATCATGGTGACCCACGAAAAAGAATACGCCGAACTAGCCGACCGTGTCATTACTATGGCTGACGGCAACATCGTCTCGGATGTTTTGAACTAAATTCTGATTTTCCACACAATCCGGTTGTGTTATGGGTTTTTATAAGAGACAATACAGAGGTGAAAGAGTGCGTTAGATTATTTTGTCTAATATTGATTCATGAAAAAATATATTAAACTTTTTTTACTCATTTTATTGTTATTACCTTTTTCTGCTACGGCTTATGAACTCCAGCCGTATTACATACAGAAAATTAATGAAACCGAAAATACAATAACTGTCAAAGACAGATATGGTAAGTTTTATGTACTAACATATGGTCCTGAATGTAGCGGATGGTGGACATATACAGGACAGAGAATATACATCAACGCTAGAGGGGTTTTCCTAGACGGCTTGGATGATGAAATATTTCTAAATGACTTAGGAATTCGAGCTTGTTCTGTGAGGAAGGTTTCTTATGTCAAAGGTGGTCCGGGTTATTACGTGATACGTTCCAGCAGTATTTGTCCTGATCGTGGATATATTTCACCAGCTGATTCAAACACATGCGAATGTACCTCGGGGTATAAATTTGATATTGATCGACATCTTTGTGTTTCGGCTAAAACGAATGATCAAATTTGTAGAGAAAATTTCGGTCTTTATAGTATTTGGGATGGAACCTTCAATGCTCAAAAAGCGCTCAATTGTACATGTAAAGAAGGTTTTATTTGGAATCAAAATAAAACAGCCTGCCTCGTAAACAAAGTTGCTACTAGTGGTGTGGGAGCAGTAGCTAACACAGGAACATTAGCCACAAACGAAACACCCGGTGCTACCCCAGGAGATAATACCGGGAGTGTAGAAAATGCCCAAACAGAAACAACTGTAACCGATAATACTGCGAACAATGCTCCGAAAAATACTCAAAGAGCACCCTGGTACAAGACATTCTGGGGATTAGTGATCATAGTAGTAGTGGTAATGCTGATTGTATATAATTTGGTGAAATACTACCGAAATCGGCATCAGTAAATATATTTGACATTCCCTAACATAAAGGTTAGTTTTGATTAAATTCTTTCACTAAGCTTTGTGTAATGAAAAGAGCAGACAAAATCTTCAAAATTCGAATGGGGGTTCTTATCCTCATATTTTTCAGTTACGTCTTGTACGTCACTTTCAATCAGTAGCTTTTCGGTAAAAAATAGGTTCTCAATAACCTAAAAACTTCACAGCCTGTGAAAAATATTGAGCGGTTAGTTTCCGTTACAAAACTGCCCATCTTTTAGGTGGGTTTTTTATTTTGAAATTTCACAGACCACTGCCATGTGGTCACTGATTCCGTTTTTCAGAACTACATTTTTGGCGTTATGTTTTGGTGTTGTGAAAATGCCGTCTACCATGAGCGGTAGGTGACCAGCTCGGTGGATGTTGCCGTCGATGCTGGTGGTGTATTCTTTTGGAATGTTATCTTTTAGTTTTTCGGCAAAGAGATCAAAGACTTTGTATCCTCTCGGAGCATTCGAGTCTACACAAAAGATCACTTCATCCAAGTTGTCTAATATTTTCAAAAGTCTTTCAGCGTCATCAATTTGTTGTTTTATGCTGGTATCGTCCAGATCCCAAACGAATTCTTTGGTTTCTTTGTCTACGTACCCGTAGTAACCCCAAGTAAAATGAGTGGTGGCAATTTTCAAACTTCCGGTTTTTTCGTTTTGGATACTAGCCGTGAGCAGGTTCCTGGAATACTGCCTGTTTACTGCACCTTTGTCAGCATCCTTTTCAGGATGATAGCTTAGGGACAGTTCGTAAACATCTTTTACCTCCTCTGAATATATTATTGCTTTACTATCCACAACAGGACTCTTAGAAAGAATAGCGACTCCTTGGATTAGAATTTCACCATTGTCGTTTTTGAAAGTAGCTTGCGGGTCGAAAACGCCAAACATATTCATTTTTTCTTTAAACAGTTCAAAGGTTTCAGAGAAGATTTCCTGTAAACAGATTACATCTGCATTTTCTTTGTTTAGGAATTCGAGCACCTCCAGTATGTGCCTGTCTTTTTCAATATTGAGAGAAATTATTTTGATAGCGTTGTTTTCAATCATTTTCGGTTTTTGGCTATCTTGGCTCATTGCCAACCATTTTACCCGATTCTGATTTCCAAGTAAAATCTGGGGATTTGACAAATCTCGTGATTTTTATAATATAAAAATATGTTTACCAAAAGTAACCAATATATGCTGATTAAGATGATTACCCGCCACACCGCTTGGGGCGTTACTTTTGCTTTAGCTTAATCCGAAACAATATCTAAACCAAAAGCAGCTTCCCAAGCCTACGGCAAGGGAAGCTTGCTTGTTCTTTCAAGCTCTTTTACATTTCTTCACTAAATAGCACTATTCATCCAGGGTTTACCCTACAAACATTTCACCGCCATGAAAAAATCCGCATTAGTTTTGGCACCACTATTCTTTCTGGTTTCAGATGTATCTTCTCAATTTTTTTCCCCGGAAACATTCACCGTGGTTTACCATGAGCGAATTTTCTGCAGGTACACCTGTGAGTTTGAAACACAAACTGTAACCGCTTTTATCCTCACTGGGAAAAGGGAAGTAACCACACTGTCTTATGTTAACCACTGTGACACCTTGAGTGTGTCTAAGACAGTGGGGAAATACCACTCGCTCCCAAAAAGATTTTGTGAATTTTATCCCTGTGAGTTTCCTCACAAAAGGATTAAAAACAAAAAACCTACAAAGGAGGAGATAGATGATTTCCCTAAAATCATCTACTTCTTGGAAAGAAACATCAGACCAAGGCTTACACGAATCTAACTTCTAACCTTTCGGCCAAGCCGATACAAAACACACCGCTCAGTCATGAGAAACCTATTAGCACTCTGCTTATTGTTCGTATGTACTAGCGTTTCCGCCCAAAGTATTCTTCTGGGAGAAAATGCTTATGTCAATTTTTTGCACAACGATACTATTTGTATTGAAGTGTTCAATCTGTACACATTTTTGCCTCTTAAAAAAAATAAGATTAAGGTGGAAAAAATACAGTACGCCTACAACAAGAAAAACAAAAGCTTGGTGGTGATCAAATCAAGCGACACTGTAGAAGCACAAGATGTACCAGGAAATATTCTGGATTATGCTTTTAGAAGCAAGGACATTGTGGTAAGGGCTTACAAAAAGCCAACGCACTGTTTCCTTGTTTTGAGGAACAAGGTGTACACCCATTTTGGGCTCGCACTTAGATAAATTATTTAGTGTAAAAATTTAAGAAAAAATGGAAAAGATAATCTAGGCCCGGGATTGCGAAAAGCAAGACCGGGCCTATAAACGTTTTGCCCACGTTTTACCCAGTTTTTCAGCCGAAAGGGTGTTTGACATTAAAAATTTATCTGCTAATATGAACCGTAACTGCACTTTCGCAGTTTTTTCGTTCCTAATTAATAAAATTATAAGTAATTGTATTAGTAGCAGGGCCTTGGTAAATTCTCGTATATTGAGTCCCAGTTATTAATGAACCCCGACGCCAGAGGCGTGGGAAAAATCATATGGCAGCAGAAGAATTTAAAAGAGATAAGCCACACGTAAACGTAGGTACCATCGGTCACGTTGACCATGGAAAGACCACTTTAACAGCGGCTATTTTGAATTGTCTTAATTTGGCAGGTAACACTGTTCGCATGAAGAGTGTTGACCAAATCGACGGTGCTCCGGAAGAAAAAGCTCGTGGTATTACTATCAACATCTCCCACAACGAGTATGAAACAGCTGCTCGTCACTATGCTCACATCGATGCTCCTGGTCACGCTGACTACATCAAGAACATGATCACCGGTGCTGCTCAAATGGACGGTGCTATCCTCGTGGTTGCTGCAACTGACGGTGCTATGCCTCAGACTCGTGAACACGTTCTCTTGGCAAAGCAGGTTGGTGTGCCAAAAATCATTGTTTTCCTTAACAAATGCGACATGGTTGACGACAAAGACATGATCGACATGGTTGAAGAAGAAATCCGTGAACTCCTTACAAAACAAGGCTTTGACGGCGCTGGTGCTCCAGTTATCCGTGGTTCTGCTTTGAAAGGATTGGAAGCTACATCTGCTGATGACGAATGGGCAAAGAAAATCCTTGAACTTACAAATGCTCTTGATACTTACATTCCTGTACCAGAACGTGATGTTGCAAAGCCATTCTTGATGCCTGTTGAAGACATCTTCTCAATCGAAGGCCGTGGTACTGTTGTAACCGGTAAAATCGAAAGAGGTGTTGTAAAGGTTGGTGAAGAAATAGAAATCGTTGGTGTTAAAGCTACTCAGAAAACTACTGTTACTGGTATCGAAATGTTCAACAAGAACTTGCAAGAAGGTATGGCTGGAGACAACGCTGGTATCCTTCTCCGAGGTCTAAAGAAAGACGACATTACTCGTGGACAGGTATTGGCAAAGCCAGGTACTGTTACTCCACACGATAACTTTACTGCTGAAATCTACGTTCTAAAGAAGGAAGAAGGTGGCCGACACACTCCATTCTTCAAGGGTTACAAGCCTCAGTTCTACGTTCGAACTACAGACGTGACTGGTGAAGTTACCCTCCAAGAAGGAACTGAAATGGTTATGCCTGGAGATACTGTAAAGATAACCGTTAAATTGGTTACTCCAGTTGCTCTCGAAGAACAACAGAGATTCGCTATCCGTGAAGGTGGCAAGACCGTAGGTGCTGGTGTAGTAACAAAAATATTAGGCTAAACCAATTCGAACATATTTAGATTAAATTCATGGCGAAAGAAGCAACAACTAAAAAAAGAAAGACCGAATCCAAAGTAGCAGGTAAGAAGGACGAAAGGGTGGTGCTTCGCATACGAGTGCGAGCTTACGAAAGTAAAATCCTTGATGCATCGGTGAAACAAATCATCGACACAGCTATCCGTCACGATGCACAAGTATTAGGCCCTGTACCGCTACCAACCGAGATAAAGAAATATACTGTGAATCGAGCTTCTTTCGTATACAAGAATGCCCGAGAACAGTTTGAAATCCGAGTGCACAAAAGACTTATTGACATAGTTAATCCAAACCCGAAGACTGTCGAAGCGCTGACCAACTTGTCTCTCCCATCCGGAGTTGATATTGATGTAAAGATGCTCTAACAATCTCTAGAAAATCATGAAATTTATTTTGGGAACAAAAGAAGAAATGACCGAGTATTTTACCGAAGAAGGTAAGGTAGTTCCTGTCACCGTAGTTGCAACCACTCCGAACACTGTTACACAGGTTAAAACCAAGGAAAAAGACGGGTACAATGCCTTACAGCTTGGTTTCGGTGCGAAGAACGAAAAGAACATCAAAAAACCACAAAAAGGTCACTTGAAAGGATTACCAAACTTCCGTCACTTGCGCGAATTTCGTGTAAACGAAGCTCCAAAAGAAAACGTCGGAGATGTGCTTAACATCGCAGATGTTTTTGTAGCAGGGGACAAGGTAGTAGTTTCCGGTGTTTCCAAAGGTAAAGGTTTCCAGGGTGTTGTAAAGCGTCACGGTTTCCATGGTGGTCCACGAACTCATGGTCAGAAACACTCAGAACGTGAAGCTGGATCTATCGGTGGAGGTTTGCGTACTCATGTACCAAAAGGTATGCGTATGGCCGGCCGTATGGGCTCCGACAGAATAACCCAAAAGAATTTGGAAATCGTAGCCGTAGACAGTGAAAACAATTTGATCTTAATTAAGGGAGCGCTTCCAGGTCGCCGCGGTACCCTACTTGAAATAGTTGCAAAATAAAAATGGAAGCAAATATATACAATCAAAAAGGTGAAGTAGCAGGTAAGTTCTCTCTACCAGAGCGAGTATTCGCTGCAAAATGGCGTAGTGACTTGGTTCACCAAGTAGTAGAAGGTATGCGTTCTAACAAACGCGCTGGTACTGCTGATACCAAAGGCCGAGGAGAAGTCAGTGGTGGAGGTAAAAAGCCATGGAAACAAAAGGGTACAGGACGTGCTCGTCATGGATCTTCTCGAAGTCCAATCTGGGTTGGTGGTGGTGTAACTCACGGTCCACTCGCCGAGAAGAACTACAAGAAGAAAATCTCCAAGAAAATGCGAGCTCAGGCACTGTTCTCTGTACTATCTAGAAAATTCAAAGACGGAGAAGTTCTCTTTGTCGACAGTTTGGCACTAAGCAAAATCAAAACCAAAGACGCGATTACTGTTGTAGAAAAGTTAGGCAAAGCATCTGGATGGAAAGATTTGGCAACTGCAAAAAAGACCAAGGCATTAGTTGCGCTAAATGGTAGAAATGAAAGTGCTGAAAAGAGTTACCGAAACATTCCTGCCCTAGAAACTTCTTTCATCAAAAACCTAAATCCGCTTGAAGTTTTGAATCATAAGTACTTAATAATTGAAAATCCAGAGGAGTCGGTTAAATTCCTTGACACTCGTGGCGTATAAATATGGCTAAAGAAAAGAAAACAAAAGAAAAGACCAAGGCAAAGAAAGATGAAAAGAAGGCTCTAACACTTCCATTGCTTTCTCCGCGAGTTACCGAAAAATCCTCCATGCTTACCGAAGGTAACATCTACACTTTCAATGTACACCGCGATGCAAACAAGAGCGAAGTAGCCAAAGCTGTTTTTGCTAGTTTTAAAGTGAAACCAGTAAAAGTAAACATCCTTTCAATCAAAAAGAAAGCTGTAAAAGTTCGTGGCAAAATAGGTGTTCGTGGTGGTGGACGTAAAGCGGTTGTTTATTTAAAGAAAGGAGATAAAATCGAATTTGTATAATTTTAATAGAAGAACATGAAAAAATACCGACCAACAAGTAAATCACGTCGAAATATGACCACCGTTACATACCGTGGTGTCATTACCAAGTCAACACCGGAAAAGTCTTTGACTTCAGGGTTCAAGCGCGGTGTGGGCCGAAACAATGCTGGCCGTATTACTACTCGCCACAAAGGTTCTGGTCACAAGCGTCTTTTCCGAGATGTAGACTTCCTCTACGACAAGTTTGATATTCCAGCCAAGATCACAAGTGTTGAATACGATCCAAACCGAAGTGCTTTCATCGGCCTTGCAGTGTATCGTGACGGTGAAAAGCGTTATGTTATCGTTCCAAAGTCAATTCGCCCAGGAAATACTTTCATTGTTTCCGAGAAAGCTGATTTAGTTGCTGGTAACCGCATGATGTTGAAAAACATCCCTGTTGGTACTTTTGTTTACAACATTGAACTAAAGCCGAAAGGCGGTGCCAAGATTGCTCGCTCTGCAGGTATTGCAGCTCAAGTAGTAGCAAACGCCGAAGGATACACCAACATAAAAATGCCTTCAACCGAAGTTCGCAAGGTAAATGAAAATTGTTTTGCTTCAATCGGTAATGTCTCCAACGAAGAACACCATCTCGAAAACTTGGGTAAAGCTGGACGTTCAAGATGGAAAGGAATTCGCCCAACTGTTCGTGGCTCCGCTATGAACCCAGTTGACCACCCATACGGTGGAGGTGAAGGCCGACAAGGACGAGGTACCAAGCGTCCAAAGACTATGTGGGGTAAGGTTACCGGAGGACGAAAGACAAGATCTCCAAAGAAATATTCTAACGTATTCATCGTATCCCGCCGACGCGTTGGTAAGAAGAAATAAAACAAAAAAATCAAAAAGTCCCCGAAAGGGGACTTTTTGATTTAAAGGAAAAGATGTGTTAGGCATGTTTTCAGTTATAAAATTTGACTTTAAATTAGAATTTGCTAATATGGGCAAAAGCTCGGTTAGAGCTTTTTGTTTACTTAATTATATGACCAGATCAATTAAAAAAGGACCATACGTTGACCCACGAGTACTTAAAAAGGTAATCGGTAAAACCCCGCTTCAAACTCCACCTATTAAGACTTGGATCAGAGCTAGCCAAATCTCGCCAGAATTGGTGGGCTTTACCTTTGCAGTCTATAACGGCAAGACATTTATCGAAGTTCTGATAACCGAAGACATGATCGGGCACCGTCTAGGCGAATTTTCACCAACCAAGAAGTTTATTAAACACGGAGGTAAGATGCAGAAAGAGCTTGAACAAAAGAAGAAAGAGTCTGAAATAGCTCAAGCTAAAGCTGCTTCTACTGCAACCACAACCGCAGCTACTGCTAAGAAAAAATAAAACATGAAAGCATATCTTAAAAACTACAGACAGTCTCCACGTAAAGTACGATTGGTTGCAAGCTTGGTAACAGGGAAGAAGGTTTCCGATGCTATTGTGGCACTTGATTTTCTACCAAAGCGCGCAAGTCTACCGATAAAGAAATTACTCCTTTCAGCATTGGCTAACGCTAAAGCGCAAGGAAAAGAAGAAGCATCCCTTTTTATCAAAGAACTTCGAGTAGACAAGGGAATCGTCATGAAGCGTATGATGCCTCGTGCTATGGGACGTGGTGCTAGAATCAACAAGCGCACCAGTCATGTAAACGTATTACTTGCTGAAAGAGTAAAGAAAGAGAAAAAAGCTCCGACGTTAAAGTCGGAGTCCCGACCTAAAAGCGTCGGGATTAAGAAAGAAATTAAAAGTAGTAGTAAAGCGAAAAAGCCTGCCAAAGCTAAAGCGGCAAAGTAATTATGTCTAAAATAGTTCACCCATATGCACATAGATTAGTAATACTAAGAGACTGGAAGTCTCGATGGTTTGCTGATACCAAGAAATATGTTACCTACCTAAAAGGGGATGTGTTGCTTCGTGAATGGTTGGAAAAGAAACTCCGTGGGCTTTATGTGTCTTCAATTGAAATCGAAAGAAACCGCAAGATGACTCGTTTTATCTTGAAAACTTCACGACCAGGTTTACTCATCGGTCGTTCAGGTGAAGGTGCCACAAAACTCAAGGAGGAAATATTGAAAAAGATGGACAAGCTAGGTTTGCCAAAGGGTGAAGACTTCAAACTAGAAGTAGTAGAAGTAACAAATCCAGAAGCTGACGCCTCTATCGTAGCCTACATGGTTGCTGAGGGCTTGGAGAAGCGTATGCCATACCGCCGAGTCATGAAACAGACAGTTGAGAAGGTTATGGCAACCCAAGGCGTAGAAGGAGTACGTATCGTACTTTCTGGCCGATTGGGAGGTGCTGAAATCGCCCGAACCGAAGAGTTGAAACGCGGATCCATTCCACTGCAGACTTTCCGCGCTGACATTGATTTTAAAAGAGAAAGAGCTGTCCTTTCCTACGGTACTATCGGTATCAAGGTTTGGATTTATCGCGGTAAAATTTTTGCCAAGAAAGAAGGCGTAACACAATAATCCCATGTTAATTCCTAAAAAAGTAAAATTCAGAAAGTGGCAGAGTGGTCGTTCAAAAACAAAGTTGACCACACCTGAGACTAGAGGTACAAAGGTTTCTTTCGGATCTTTTGGATTGAAAGCACTTTCCGGTGCCCGAGTAAAATCAAACCAGATTGAATCTGCTCGAAAAGTTATTTCTCGAACACTAACCAAGACTGGTAAATACTGGGTTCGCATTTTCCCAGATCGACCTTACACTCAGAAAGCAGCACAGGTAGGTATGGGTAAGGGAAAGGGTGATCCACAAGGTTATGTTTTCGAAGTACAGCCAGGACGAGTTATTTTTGAAGTTGACGGTGTAGACGAAACAACTGCTCGTGAAGCTTTGCGCAAAGCTGGTAGTAAACTCCCAATCAAAGCTAAAGTCATTGCTCGTATAAACAAATAATTTTTATGCCAAAGAAAAAAGTAGAACAAAATAATAGTAAGGTAAAGGGTACACTCGAGGGAGTGGTTGTATCAAACAAGATGCAGAAAACCGTTGTCGTGGAAGTTTCCCGTTTTGTAAAGCACCCAAAATATGGTAAATACTACCAGATAAGTAAGAGCTACAAAGCGCACGACGAGGATAACAAACATCAAGTTGGTGAGAGAGTGTCCATCGTACCGGTTCGACCTATTTCCAAAGATAAAAGATTTAAAGTGGTATCCCAAAAGCAGGGATAACAGAATAATTGTCATGATTCAACACGGAACATTAGTTAAAATAACAGATAACTCAGGCGGAACATTGGGCCAAGTTTTCAAAGTGCTCGGTTCTTCCAAGAAGCGTTATGCAGGTTTGGGTGAGAAAGTTATCATTGCTGTTAAAATCGCTACTCCTCGTAAAGCTGTAAAGAAAAAGGATGTGCATCAAGCAGTGGTAGTACGTACTCGCAGCGCCTACAGACGTAAGGATGGTTCATACATCAGATTTGACGACAACGCTGTAGTTTTGCTAGAAAAGGGTAAGCTTGATCCAAAAGCAGGACGCGTATTCGGTCCAATTCCACGTGAACTTTCCGAAAAAGGTTATCAAAAGATAGTTTCTTTGGCACCAGAAGTTATATAAAAATCCCAGACGTCCGACGTCTGGAACAACAAAAAAATGAAATTCAAAAAAGGAGACAATGTAATAGTGACCACAGGTAAGGATAAGGGTAAGAAGGGAACCATAGTTCGAACTCTTCCTGAAAAAAACAAAGTTGTGGTTGAAGGTTTAAACCTCACCAAGAAGCACCAACGCCCACGTAAATCTGGTGAAAAGGGTAGTATCATTACGATGGCTATGCCGATTAATGTTTCAAACGTTATGGCAGTGGATCCAAAAACTGGAAAGCCTTCTCGCGTAGGTTACAAAATGGTCGGAGATAAAAAAGTTAGAATCGCAAAGAAAAGCGGTCAAGAAATATAAAACAACATGGCATACAAAACAGTAAAAGAAAAAGAGGCAATGGCGTTTGACGTAATGAAAGGCGCTTTTGGCTACAAAAATAAAATGTCTGCTCCACATCTTGTAAAAGTTGTGTTAAATGTCGGTACTGGTACCTACATGAAAAAAGACAAGAATCGAAACACCGAAATAGCAAAACGTCTAGCCAAGATAACTGGCCAGAAGCCAGCTCTCCGTGGCGCCAAGAAATCTATCGCTACCTTCAAAATCAGACAAGGCGACCCAGTAGGTATAGTGGTAACACTTCGAGGCTCTCAGATGTATGGTTTCCTAGAGAAGCTTTTCAACGTTGCACTACCTAGAACCAAAGACTTCCGAGGACTCAACAAGACTGCAGTAGACAACATCGGTAACCTGACCATCGGTATCAAAGAACACACCATTTTCCCAGAAACAGCAGACGAGGACATAAAGGACGTTTTCGGATTGGCTATGACACTTGTGTCTACTGCCAAGAACAAAAAAGAAGCTACTACTTTCTTTGAGGTACTAGGTGTACCTTTCAAGAAAGAGGAAGCCCGCAGATAGTTTGACATTATCAGGAATTTTGTTAGTATAAGGCGCAAGGTAATAGTTTTTGCTTAATCCGTTTTTCTCCTCCGACGCTCTGGTGTCCAGAGGTTCGGAGAAAAAAAACGAGATATTGCAAAATAGAATACCTAATATTATTTACATATGGCAAAAACATCAGTCATCGCACGATCGCAAAAGAAACCAAAGTTTTCTACCCGAACAAAAAACAGGTGTTTTCGCTGTGGCCGAGGTAAGGGATTTATGAGAGACTTCAGCTTGTGCAGAATTTGTTTCCGTGAACAAGCCAATGAAGGTAACTTGCCTGGAGTCAGGAAGTCTAGCTGGTAAAAATTAGGTTCTAGTTGCTAGATTCTAGGGACTAGAAAAACACAAAACACAATGGATAAAATATCAAACATGATAATATCGATAAAGAACGCTGGAGCCCGCGGACACGAGTCAACTTCAGTACCTTTTTCGAAACTCAGAAATGCTATCGCTGACTGCCTCGTCAAAGAAGGTTACTTGTCTCGTGTTGAGAAGAAAGTAAAAAAGGGTAAAAACGAACTTGAACTAGGACTTATATACAATGAAGCTGGCCGACCAAAAGTTTCACACGTAGAACGCATCTCCAAATCATCTCGCCGAGTTTATTTCGGTATGAAAGATATCAACAAAGTTCGCTCAGGTACTGGACTTTTGGTGCTTTCAACTCCAAAGGGAATATTGAGTGGAGGAGCTGCACGCAAAGAACAAGTCGGAGGAGAAGCATTATTTAAAATTTGGTAAACCATCATCATGTCAAGAATTGGAAAAAAAGAAATAAAGATACCAAATGGAGTAAAGATCGCGCTCGACGCAGGTGTTTTGACAGTCACTGGTCCAAAGGGCTCCATCAAGAAAGTTTTCAGAGATGACATCGTCATCAATATTGCTTCCGACTTAGTTACTCTAGCTACCAAGAGAAACGACAAATTTTCAAAAGCTCTCTGGGGTACTTATGCATCTCACATCATGAACATGATCGCCGGTGTAGAAACTCCATACCAAAAGAAATTAATCCTAGAAGGAGTTGGTTTCAAATCAGAAGTAAAAGGCAAGGATTTGCACTTGGCACTAGGTTTTTCTCACCCTGTAGTTGTAACAATTCCTGAAGGCCTCACTGTAACCGCCGAGAAAAACAACATCACTGTAACAGGAGTAGACAAAGAACTCGTAGGTTCATTCACTGCAGCACTTCGCGCAAAAAAGAAGCCAGAACCATACAAGGGTAAAGGTTTCCGTTACCACGATGAAGTAATAAGACGTAAGCAAGGTAAGAAAACAGCTTAAGGAATAACAAGTTATGAAAAACAAAGTATCAAAAAGATTACGTTTAAAGAGTAAAATCCGAGCAAAGGTTTCCGGAGTTTCCTTGCGCCCTCGCTTGTCTGTTTTCCGATCAAACAAATTTATTTACGCACAAATCATCGACGACACCAAAGGTAAAACTCTAGTTTCAGCGAGTGATGTAAAGGTAGCAAAAGGAACCAAGCTAGAGCGCGCAAAAGCAGTAGGAGAAAATGTTGCCAAGCTAGCAATCGCCGCAAAGATCAACGAAGTTGTTTTCGATAGAAATGGTTTCAAATATACTGGCCGAATCAAATTAGTAGCAGATGCTGCTCGTGCTGCCGGATTAAAATTTTAATAATTTAGTATGGATAAAAAAGACGGAAAAAAGAATAATCACAAAGCTTCCTTTGCAAGACCGAAGCCTGAGTTTGACCAAAAGATTGTAAGCATCCGACGTGTTACTCGTGTGGTTGCTGGTGGCCGACGATTTTCTTTTTCAGTAGCGCTTGTAGCCGGAGACAGAAAAGGTGGAGTAGGACTTGGACTCGGTAAAGCAGGAGACACATCACTAGCTATCAACAAAGCTCTTCGTGATGCAAAGAAAAACATGATCAAGCTCAAACTGACTAAGACTCAATCCATCCCGCACGAAGTTTACGCTAAATTTGGAAGTTCCAAGATTGTCATCATGCCGAACAAAGGACGAGGATTGGTGGCTGGAACAGTTATTCGTGATATCCTAAAATTGGCTGGAGTTCGCGACATCACTGCCAAGGTTTTGGGTGGTACTAAAAACAAATTAAACAACTCAAAAGCTGTTATGGAAGCACTCAAGGAAGTAGCCACCAAGTACGAGAAATCAGTAAAGCCTTTGACTGACGCACCTGCAAAGACTTTAGCTGAAAGTGAGGCTAGTAATTAATTTTTTACGCTATGCAAATCAACGAACTAAAAAGAACACATAAGAATAAAAAAGACCGACTTATCGGCCGTGGGGGAAAGCACGCCAAGACTTCTGGTCGTGGTGGCAAGGGCCAGACTGCTCGTGCTGGAAACAAGCGCCGACCTGAACTTCGCGATATAATTAAGAAACTACCAAAATTGAGAGGTTATCGTTTTAATTCTAGAATCGGCGAGAGGGTAGTAGAAGCCAAGCCTGAAGAAAAGTTCAGTGAGATTAGAAAGAGAACTGGTATGAAGGGTGGCAAAATAGTCATCAAAAAGTAATGCAAAATTTCTGGGGGAAAATCAAATTAATCTGGACCGACGTATCGCTCCGCAAGCGAGTTTTCTTCGTTCTTGGTTTCCTGATCATTTTCCGTCTCCTTGCTGCTATTCCAATACCGGGTATTGATACCGCTCAACTTAATCGTTTTCTAACCAATAATCAATTTTTCGGAATCCTAAACCTGTTTTCTGGTGGTGGTTTGTCTACACTTTCAATAATCATGCTTGGTGTCGGTCCGTATATTACGAGCTCCATCATCATGCAACTCCTCACTGTTATGGTTCCATCGCTCAAGCGTATGTATCACGAGGAAGGGGAGCTTGGACGCAAGAAATTTACTCATTACTCTAGAATGATAACTGTACCCCTAGCAGCTATTCAAGGCTACAGTTTGCTCATGATTTTAACCAACCAAGGAATTCTGTCTAACCTGACATCATTTGAGCAGGTTACTAACCTGGTAATAATTATTGCTGGTTCAATACTCATAATGTGGCTCGGCGAGCTCATGTCAGAGTTCGGTATCGGTAACGGAGTATCCATAATCATATTTGCTGGTATCGTAGCTTCTTTGCCTTCGCATGTTGCTCAACTTATATTTACTTTTGATGCTGCTCAAATTCCACTTTACATAGCTTTCGTTGTTGTAGGAATTTTGGTCATAGCTGGGGTGGTAGTAGTCACCGAAGCCGAACGACCTATACAGGTCACC
>Ga0208373_1001827_pt1 | contig 26079 bp, 30 predicted proteins | sample RifOxyC2_FD_184036 | JGI IMG/M metagenome (GOLD analysis project Ga0208373, IMG submission 184036) | Soil microbial communities from Rifle, Colorado - Rifle Oxygen_injection C2 (SPAdes) | ecosystem: Environmental > Terrestrial > Deep subsurface > Rock core/Sediment | place: Rifle, Colorado... | reverse complement strand
CGGACGACAACAAAATTACGGCGAAGATATTCAGGTGGACTTGAGTTTGGAGTTTAAAGAAGCGGTGTTCGGCGTGAAAAAAGAAATTACTTTGTATAAAACAGTTAAGTGCGGCCACTGCCACGGCAATATGGCGGAGCCGGGCACGAGAATAACTATCTGCGCCACGTGCGGCGGACAGGGTCGCGTTACGCGCGTCCAGCGCACGTTCATCGGCTCGTTTCAAAGCGCGGCCACTTGCCCCGATTGCCACGGCGAAGGGAAAAAGGCGGACAAGCCGTGTGTTGACTGCCACGGGCAGGGCGTGGTCAAACAAAAAGAAACCATATCCGTTGAAGTGCCGGCCGGCGTGGAGAACGGAACCACCTTGAAAATGGACAGCCGTGGCAACGCGGGCGCATACGGCGGCGGGGCGGGCGATTTGTTCGTTCAACTCCGCGTGAAGGAAGACAGGCGCTTCGAACGCGAAGGCAATGATGTTTACGTTAATAAAAAAATATCTTTTGTGGAAGCGGCGATCGGCGCGAAGATTGAGGTGGACACGCTGGACGGTGTGATTGAACTGAACGTGCCGGACGGCACCCAGCCGGGCACGAAGTTTCGTTTGCGCGGCAAAGGCGTGCCTTATCTGCGCTCAAGCGGACGAGGCGACTTGTATGTCGTCGTTGAAGTCGAAGTGCCGAAGCGGCTTAGTCGACGGCAGAGGAAGTTGTTGGAAGATTTTAATGAATAATCCCAAGTCTATAGTCCAGAGTGAAGAGTCAAAAGTCGTAACCGCAGTAACGCATAAAAAACAGCGCGACCACGCACTGTTTTTTGAATCGTTTGTATTCTGACTCTGGACTTTTCACTTTGGACTCTAGACTTGCGCTCCGCTATCGGTTTACTTTAATCGCCACCGCCTTCGCCAGCGAACTGAACTTTTCATTCGGATCGATTGAAACGGAAACTTGGTCGCCGATGTTCAGGTCGGACAGCGCGATTAGTTCCTCGGTGATTAGATCGTTCGGATTTTGATTGATGTCAAAGCCGGTATCAAAACCGTCCGTCAACTTCAAATAATAAACCTTGGTTAAATCAGTCGTTTGAAACACGCGATCCTTTGGTAGCCCTTGCAGTAAATCATCCACGGTGCGCGCTTCGGTGGTGATGGTAATTTGTTTTCCGGATATCGCCTTGACCGTGCCGTAAACAAGACTGCCGTCCGAGGCGGGAATAATGTTCATGCCGGGCAGGTTTTTTACTTTTTCCGCGAATGACTGAATTGCTTGCTGTTTTGCGACAACAATTTTATCGGCGGCCAAAAGGTTTGTGCCGAGATAAAGGCCGATCAGTAGGCAGAGGGCGCCGATGAGAATAAAGAGAATGATGATGAAAGTGTTGCGCATAAAGTAGTCCAGAGTCTAAAGTTAAAAGTCTAAAGTCATAGCTACAAGTCGCAGAGTAGTCCAAAGTCTAAAGTTAAAAGTCTAAAGTAGCAGGGGCTCCCGACTTTTGACTTTTCCCTTTTGACTTTAGACTTGTGCTCTCTCGGCTTTATCCGATTATGATCATATCACAAATTGCAGTCAATGTTAAATGATGATATAATGTCGTCAGCCAAATAAAAATAAATTTATGAGAAAGCTTTTGCTTTTCTTGAATTTTGTTATCATATCCGCGCTGTTCGGATGCGTGGCGCTTTTGAATGGCGTGTTCGCGTGGACCGAGCCGGCCGGTGCGCCGCCGTTAAATAATGTGGCCGCGCCGGTTAACGTTAGCGCCGACGCACAGGTTAAAACCGGCGGCCTTGGTTTGCTCGGCGAAAATCCGGCCGCGCAATACGGTTTGTCCACCGCGAGCGGCACGCTTGGTGCGATTAAAACAAAAAACGCTAGCACGGCATCGGAGGTGAGCGTCAATCAATCAACGCGAGGCGTTTACATTGATTCGGCGAAGGCGAGTTATAGCGGTATTTATTCCGTGATGAACGGCGCGAATTCTTACGGCGCGTATTACTACAACAAAAATAATACCGGCACCGGATTTTATACCCGAACCAGCGGACTTGGTGGCGCGATTTTTAGCGATACGTTCGGATTGAATATTACAGCGGACAATACGGGCGTGAACAGCGTGTCAAAAAAAGAAGCGGTGATTGCCAAGCTCAAAGACGTGAACAACAATCAAATCGCGGAGGCGAAGTTAAGTTTTTTGAATTCTCTCAATAAGCCGGTGGCGGTGGGTGGGTACAAAGACGCGAATAATTATGGCGAGCTTGGCCAAGAAGGCGTTGGCTTGAAAGCCAAAGGATCGCAATACGCCGGCGTGTTTGAAGGTAATGTTTATGTGAATGGCACTTTGTCCGTAAAAAGTGGTTGCAACGGTTGCGCGGATTTGGCCGAGTCGATTTCCCGGGCGGAGCGCGTTGTCGCCGGCGACATCGTGGCCGTTGATTCACGCCTGCGATTGATTCGCGCCACGAAAAACAGTCAGACCGTTGTCGGTGTGGTTTCGACTAAGCCATCGCTTAACTTAAACGACAACATTGAACTTAACGGTGCACCATTGGCGCTGTCCGGTATTGTTCCGGTTAACGTCACAAACGAGAATGGCGCGATTCGCGCCGGTGACTTTATCACCGCGTCGAGCGTTTCCGGCTACGGCATGAAGGCGACATCCGGCGGTACCGTTGTCGGTAAGGCACTTGAAGACTTGAAATCTGAGCGCGGGCAGGTGAAAATGCTGGTGGCGGTGAGTTGGTTCGGCGGTGAATCTTGCGCTTGTAAAAAATAAAAAATTAGGATAAGGTGGAGGGCGAAAGTCAAAAGTCAGGGCTGCCAACGACTTTGGACTTTTAACTTTAGGTTTTGGATTATTTTGCGCCTTGTCGCCAGGACTTTAGACTTTTAACTTTGGACTCTAGACTACTATGCTCCGTTTATTCAACACAATATCTCGGCAACTCGAAGAGTTCAAGCCGATAAATAAAGAGGCGGTCGGGCTGTATACTTGCGGCCCTACGGTTTATGATTTCGCGCATATCGGCAATCTGCGCACTTATATATTTGAGGACGTTTTGAAACGCGCTTTGGTTTTTGTCGGCTTTCCCGTTAAACACGTCATGAATATTACTGACGTCGGCCATCTGACGAATGACAGTGATTTCGGTGAAGATAAAATTGAAAAAACCGCGCGATTGGAATCAAAAAAAGCGGTTGATATCGCCGCGTTTTATACGGATGCGTTCAAGTCTGATTTGCGCAAGTTAAACATCTCCGAACCGACCGTCTGGTGCCGCGCGAGCGAGCATATTGCCGAACAGATTGCGCTGATAAAAAAACTGGAAGAAAAAGGTTTTATCTATATTACATCCGATGGCGTTTATTTCGACACGAGCAAGGTCAAGGATTATGGCAAGCTGGCGCGGTTAAACATTGCCGGGCAGGAAGAGGGCGCGCGAGTGGAGGTCAATACGGAAAAGAAACATTCGACCGACTTCGCGCTGTGGAAATTTTCACCCGCGGATGTGAAGCGCCAGATGGAGTGGGAATCGCCGTGGGGCGTGGGTTTTCCCGGTTGGCATATTGAATGTTCAGCCATGAGTATGAAATATCTGGGCGAAACGTTTGACATTCACGCCGGTGGAGTTGACCACGTGCCGGTGCACCATACAAACGAGATCGCCCAAAGCGAAGCGGCCACGGGTCAGCCGTTCGCGCGCTACTGGTTGCACGGTGAATTTTTGTTGATCAACGAAGGCAAGATGGCCAAGTCGGAAGGTAATTTCATCACGCTGAACGCGGTGCAAGAAAAAGGCTTTGATCCGATTGTTTATCGTTTCTACTGCTTGTCGTCTCATTACCGCAGTAAATTAAACTTCACGTGGGATACTCTTGCAAACGCCAAAATCGGCTGGGATAAGTTCAAAAATAAATTTTTCAGTCTGGGTCGGCAAAACGGCAAGGTGGACGCGGCGCTACTGGCGCGTTTCCAAGAAAAAGTTAACGATGATCTGAATATGCCGCAAGCCATGGCCGTGGTTTGGGATGTTTTAAAATCCGACTTGACCGACTTTGATAAACGCGCCACGCTGATCAAGTTTGATGAAGTTCTCGGGCTTGGCTTGGCTGATCTTCACGAGGCGGAACAGGCGGCGCCGGCGGCAGTGGTTCAGTTCGCCAAAGACCGCGATGAAGCGCGCGCGGGGAAGAAATGGAAAAAGGCGGACGAACTTAGAAAAAAAATTGAGGAGCTTGGCTGGCTGGTAAAAGATGAATCGGACGCGAGTCACTTGAAACGAAAAGAATAAAAGAAAAGCTCCGTGAGACGGAGCTTTTTGGAATGTGTTGTGGCAAGCCGACTGGCTTTGTTATCGCGAGTCAATCGTCGCCTGCCTGTGCAGACGGACACGGCGGTTTGTGCTCGACAGCATATGGGAAGATTCCTCGTTGGATTTCTTGCTCTTTGTGGCGTTGGCAGTTCAGCGCTTCGCGGAGCAGCTCGAACGCTTTCCACGGATCCACGCTTTTGCCGCAAGTGAAAAGATCGCAAGCGGCGTAGCCGAGTTCTGGCCAAGTGTGGATTGAAATGTGTGATTCGGCGATGACGACCGCGCCCGAAACGCCTTGTGGTGCGAAGTGGTGAAAAATGTCGCCAACAATTGTCGCCCCTGCTGCCAAGGCGCTTTCGATCATGGCGTTGCGAATGAGATCGCAGTCGTTCAGCTTGTCGGGATCGCACTCATACAGGTCGACAATCACATGACGGCCGAGATAGTTCATGGCACGCCCTCCTTTTTTTTCCAAAGAGCCTTTTGTTGCCGATGAGAGCCAAAAGCTTTCATCGACAGAATTATAGGGAAGAAAAATAAATTATGCAATAGTTTCTTATGGCTGTTGATAACTTTTTGACTAAATGTAAAAAACCGATTTTGGTTTTGGCGCCGCTGGCCGGCATCACGGACAGCGCTTTTCGCGCACTGGCGCGGGGTAATGGCGCGGACGTGGTCTATTCGGAAATGACCTCGATCGATGCGCTATATTACAACTCGGAAAAAACTTTGTCAATGCTTCAGTTGATGAAAAAGGAACAACCCGCCGTGTTGCAACTTTTTGGCAAGCGGCCGGAATTGGTTAAGAAGGCCGTTGAGGCAGTGGAACAAGCCGGCTTTGCCGGCATTGATCTGAACTTCGGCTGTCCGGCGCGCAAAGTGGTGGCGCATGAAGGCGGGATTACGCTTTTGCGCGACTTGAATCTTTGCCGCGAACTTGTCGCGGCCGTTTGCGAAGCGACAAAATTGCCGGTATCGGTGAAAACGCGCGTTTCGATTAACAAAAAAAACAGTGATGAAAAAATAACGGTGTTTGATTTTATTGACGCGCTGAAAGGTTTGCCGGTCACAACCTTGATGTTGCATGGCCGAACGTATGAGCAGGGTTTTGTCGGTGAGATTGATTTCGACGTGATGAAATTGGCGAAGGAAAAGTTCAACGGAATTGTTATCGGTAACGGTGGCATCAATTCGCCGGAAGACGCGAAAAAAATGTTGGACCTGACCGGCGTGGACGGCGTGGCGCTGGCGCGCGGTATTTACGGCCGGCCGTGGTTGTTCAGTCAAGTGCGCGATTATCTTGAAACGGGAAAGTACAAATTCCCGACATTAAACCAAATAAAAAAAGTCGCGCTCATGCACGCGAAGTTTAATTATAAAACAAAAGGCGACTATGGAATTATTGAGTTGCGCAAACATTTATGCTGGTACTTTCGCGGCTTTCCAAACGCGGCGAAGTTTCGGCAGGAGCTGGTGCGGGTGGAGACGGTTAGCGATGTTGAACAGGCGTTAAGTCGGATTGAGTAGTTTAAAGGGAAAAGGTCAAAGGGAAAAGTTGGTGTAATGCGCATCCTTGTCATCCCGAGGGAATCGAGGGATCAGTAGGAATGCCGTATGAAGTGAAGTGTTTTATAAGCATCTTCTGGCATGTTTTCGATTTTAACTGAAATGAAAAACCGCCGTCAGGAGTGACGGCGGTTTAGCGGTGTGGTCGTGGCGGGCGGTGGCCAACCGGTCGTGGTCGGCTTCTGGATCGCTGAATCGCGCGGTAAAGTCCGACGAACGGGGCGGTCAGAATCCACCAGACCAGACTCCTCGCCGAAGGACGAGTCCGTCCTATGGCGGACACGCGCCGCGCCAGATGGCGATGAGCGCGTTTTTGATCCCGGAACGGATGGCCTTGGCCCAGCTCTTCGGAAGAAATAACAAACACATTTCGAGCAGGACGCCGAGGACAAAGAACGTCAGAACTGCAGCAATTAACACTTGCAAAATGCCGGTATTTCCCATGGTAACCTCCAATTCAGTTCAAGTGATAGTAGCATACTTTTGACAGAAAGTCAATGGTTTGCGTTTTTGCGTTAAAAATGCAATAATACGTTAGTATAAAAGTGTATAAGTGAAGTTGCTATTTTATTCATATTAAGTAAGATAAAAACAAATAAGTATGCCAACAACAATTCAGGACGCGAGTCCGGAAGGAAAACTGCCGCAATTCGAAAAGCCGATAGAGGAAAAAGAATTGCCGGCGGATGATGGTACCGAGGCGGAAGCTTCAGTAGAGCAAGCGGTAGAAAAGCCCAAACCGGAAGCGGCGGCGGAAACGGCCGGAGCGACGCCGGCGCCGGTGACCGTAAATTTACCCAAGGCAGTGCCAACGCCGGTGCCGGTCAAAGATCCGGAATTGGTTGAGATTGAAACAATTTTATCGGAAGGTTTGGAAAGTCTTTACAAAGAATTGCCGGATAATCGCAAGGCGGAGTTCAGACAAAAAGGCGAAGAAACGGCCGGCGCGATTCGCGTCTTATTAAGTTCTGCCAAGGTAAAGGTAACAAAGATTGTGGCGCTGATCGTCAAGTGGTTGAAAATGATTCCGGGCGTGAATAAATTCTTTTTGGAACAGGAGTCGAAGATTAAGGCGGATCGGTTGCTGGAGTTTAAAAAAGATAAGGAAGAGAAGCGCTAAGTGCAAGTCCAAAGTCCAGAGTTAAAAGTCAAAAGTCCTAGTCGCAAGGCGCACGTTAGACTTTTCAGTATTGCGAGCTTATGTTTATACGAAAAATCGGCATCGACCTCGGCACGACATACACTTTGGTGCATTTACCGAAGAAGGGTATTGTGATTAACGAGCCGTCCGTGGTGGCGATTTCAGTGACTGATCGCAAGATTTTGGCCGTGGGCGATGAAGCGAAAGAAATGATCGGCCGCACGCCTGATACGATTGTTGCTTGCCGGCCGTTGAAAGACGGCGTGATTGCTGACTACAAAACCACCGAAGCCATGCTTCGTTATTTTATCAATAAAGCCGTGGGCGGCGTTAAACTTTTCCGGCCGGAGGTGATGGTAGCCGTACCGGCCGGCATTACTTCCACCGAACGGCGCGCCGTGATCGACGCGACCATTGCGGCCGGCGCCAAGGCGGCTTACATTATTAAAGAGCCGATCGCCGCGGCCATCGGCGCGAATATTCCGATCGGCAGCGCGTCCGGCCACATGATTATCGATATCGGCGGCGGCACCACCGAGATCGCCGTTATTTCTCTCGGCGGCATTGTCGCTTCCGCTTCCGTGCGTATCGGCGGCAATCGATTTGACGCTTCAATCTCCGAATACGTTAGACGAAAATATAATTTGGCCATCGGCGAGCGCACGTCGGAGGATATTAAAATTGAAATCGGTTCGGCCGTTTATTCCGAAGGTCCGTCCGTGCTCGATATTCGTGGTCGTGATATGATTACCGGCTTGCCAAAAACTGTTACCATTAGTGCGAACGATGTGACCGAAGCGTTGCAAAAAGATTTGCAGGGGATTGTCGATGCGGTCAAAGAAGTTCTGCACAAAACGCCGCCCGAGTTGTCTGCCGACATTATCGACAAGGGTATTATTATGTCCGGTGGCAGCAGCTTGCTCCGCAATATTGATCAGCTCATTTCCCGCGCCGTGGGCGTGCCGGTCTATATCGCCGATGACGCGCTGCTTTGCGTGGCGAAGGGGACAGGGATTGCGCTGGATAACCTTGATTTGTATAAAAGATCCATCCTTGCGACCAGATAGCGGGACAAGGGCAAAGAGCAAAGGGCAAGGGGCAAAAATAAGTGTAAAATTCAGAATAAAATTAAAAATTATCCGACACTTCGTTCTGTAAGTTTTTATTTTAATTTTATTTTTTGCCCCTATTTTTGCCCTTTGACCCTTGCCCTTATGTTAATCGGGATAGACGCTTCTCGCGCCAACAAAGAACAAAAAACCGGAGTAGAGTGGTATTCTTATCATCTGATTGAACAGTTCAAACGGTTGGATAAGGATAACCGCTATTTTTTGTATACGAACAAACCGCTCGACGGCGCGCTCAAAAATTGTCCGCCGAATTTTACCGAGCGCGTGCTCGGCTGGTTTTTGCCACGGACGTGGACGCTCGCGCGATTGTCTCTTGAAATGAAGTTTAGCAAAAAAATTCCTGACGTGTTGTTCGTGCCGGCGCATACCATCCCGTTGTTTAATCCGAAAAAGTCGGTTGTCACCGTTCATGATATCGGTTTTGAACATTTGCCGGCAGCGTATCACTGGGCGAATAAGTTTTACCACAAGTTCATTATTCACTTTATAAAAAGCTTCGCCACGCGCATAATCGCGGTTTCGCGGTTTACGAAGGAAGATTTGGTGAAAACGTATGAAATCCCGGAGGAGAAGATCAGTGTTGTTTACAATGGCTACGATTCCGAGGGGTATAAGCCGGTGGTGGATGCGGCGGCGCGATTAAAAATAAAATACGGTTTTGATTTTCCGTTTGTTTTGTTCATCGGTCGGCTGGAAGGCAAAAAAAATATTTGCCGACTGGTCGAGGCGTTCATCGCGTTTAAACAAAAATATCCGATGGACAAACGTAAGCTGATTCTTGTCGGTAAATCGGGGATTGATAAAGAGCTTGACAAGGCCAAGGAAAAAATCGCGTTCACCGGCAGTCAGGGTGAGGTGATTTTTCCGGGCTGGGTGGCGCAGGAAGATTTGCCGCTGTTTTTAAGCGCCGCTGATGTGTTTTTCTTTCCGTCGTTGTTTGAAGGATTTGGCATCCCGGTTGTCGAAGCCATGGCCTGCGGTTGTCCCGTGATTTGTTCGAAAACGACCAGCTTGCCGGAAGTGACGGGAGAAGCGGCGCTCATGTTCGATCCGTTGAACGTGGCGGAGATGGCGGCGCGGCTGGAACAGGTTTTGTTGAATGAATCCGTGGCGGAGTCGCTTCGGGAAAAAGGCTTTCAGCGTGCCAAAGATTTTTCGTGGGAAAAGTGCGCGGCGGAAACGTGGCAAATTCTTGTGGGATAAGGGGGGTATGGTTAATCTGTTAATAAACGAAAGACGAAAAGTGCCCGTGATTAAGCAATTATTTTATCAACCAGTTAGGCAAAATTTATTCATGTATTATGGCCTATTTAAAATGAAATAATTTTAAAACTATTATGAAAAATCTTTTTCTTGCTTCTGTCGCAAGAAATACTTTGAATAAATTTGTAGAATCACTTGATTGTCCTCCTTCGGCACTAAAAGTTGCTTTTGTCCCAACTGCTGGAAATATTATAAAAGATAATTGGTTTGTGACAGAGGATCGCAACAAGTTAGTTGACTTGGGATTCACTGTTGTAGATTTAAATTTGGAAGGTAAAACAAAAAATCAACTTTTAGAAGAAATGAATGGTATTGATATTATTTTTGTAGCAGGGGGTAATACATTTTATCTATTGCAAGAGGCGCGGAAGTCTCAGTTTGATGAGATTGTTATCGAATTCGTTAATAAAGGCATTCCGTATATCGGGTCAAGCGCAGGAACACTGCTGGCTGGTCCTAGTGTTGAATTAGCACTTGATATAGACGACCAAAACGAGGCAACGGACTTAAATTCCTATGAAGCTTTAAGTTTAGTTGATTTTGTTGTTATGCCTCATTGCGATGATAAAGATTTTAAAGACAAGATTGATAAAAATTTACAGAAATACAAAAAATATAAATACAAGATTATTAAAATTTCGGACAACCAAGCAGTGGTGATTAAAGAAAACAGTTTCAAAATTATTAGTAACTAATGGTATGCTTTTATTATGCGAACAGCGTATATGCGACATAACAAGTGCGTCGCATGATACGCGAACGTTAGCCAATCTTGCCTCAACGCTTCTTTCTTGCTAAAATAAAGGTATGAAGGATATCAAATTCAACTGGGGGTTGGTCGGACATGGAAACATCCAAAAATATCTGCAAACGGCGATAGTGAACTTGCATCCATCGCATGCTTATGTTTTTTACGGGCCGGGCAAGGTGGGCAAAACTTTTTTGGCAAAAAATATCGCGCAGACCGTTTTGTGCGATGAATATCGCAAGATGGGCAGTCTTGATTCCGCGGTTAAGGTTAATCCGGCTGAACTGCCTTGCGGTCGATGCGATGCTTGCCGGCAGTTTGCCAAGGGCATGCACCCGGATCTCTATACTGTCGAACGAGAGGTGAGTGAAAAGACAGGCAAAAAGAAATCCGTCATTGCCGTTGGCCAGATTCGTGATTTACTGGAAAAGATTAGCCAACGCGCGTTTCTTAATTCTTATAAAGTCGTTATAATACCGGAAGCGCAGGCTTTGAGTCAGGAAGCCAGCAATTGTTTGTTGAAAACGCTGGAAGAGCCGGCGCCACGGACGATTATATTTTTAATCACGACGAATAAAAATTTGCTGTTGCCGACGATTTTGTCGCGGTCGCAATTATTCAAGTTTTTGCCCGTACCGAGCGACGCGGTTTATGAATATTTGGTGGCCGAGGGCGCGGGACGCGATGAAGCGCGGGAATTGGCGCGAATATCGCGCGGCCGGCCGACGATTGCGAAACATTTTTTAAAGGATAAGGTGAGGTTTGAAGAATATAAAAATAACGTTCAAGGCGTCCTGAAAGTGCTGGTCAATCGGCCGCTCGAACGATTGAAAGAGATTGAAAAAATGTTCGCGGAGGATAAAGGCGGGGATGTGGCTCTGAAAAATCTTGATTTTCTCGCCGGATTGGTGCGGGACGCCTTGCTTTGCAAGCTGGGCAAGACGGAGTTGCTGGCGAATTATTTTTTAACAACGGAATTGGCCGACCTTGGCGCGCGAGCGCCGAGCGGCTGGTTTTGCGGATTTTTGCGACGCGTTGAAAACGCGCGCGCGATGATTCAGGGTAATGTTAATCCGCGGTTGGTGATGGAGAATTTATTTTTAGAGTAGGGCAGAGCACGGTTTTGCCTATGCGGATTGAGTAAGTTATATGGGGGATGATGGAATAAGGGAGAGGGCGGCATTTCGTGCCTCCGGCCCGAGTTACTTTTGGGCGACCAAAAGTAACCAAAAGTCGCCGGGGCTGCGAATTCGCGTGGGAAGCGCAACATTTGTGGGAGGCGCAAGGGCGAACTCCGCCCCGGACCCCGTGGTATGAGCCATTGGCGGAATTAAATAATTTTAAAAAAAATAAATAATAAAAATTATGAAGCGACTTTTGGGGTTAACGCTTCTCGCGACGCTGATTATTGTGGGCGCGAGCGGGTGCATTAAAGTACAGAAACAAAAAATTACCACGACGAACACTCTTGGCGGCGTGTTTTTTACGGAAGATCGGTTTGAAACATGGAAACATCGTTCAACGATGATGACTCCGGGCGAAGTGGCCGGGTCGATTGGCGGAGTGGATGTTGCGTTTATGCGTTTTGATCCGAGCGATTCGGAAGCGATGTATCTCGGCACGCGGGCGGATGGCGTTTATTACACGTACAACGGCGGCGCCGGTTGGACAAAGGCGGAAAAATTACCGGTCGGATTTGTGCGCGACTTGGCCGTGGATCCGAAGGACAAATGTACGATTTATGTGGCCGTAGAAAATAAAATTTTTCGCAGTGAGGATTGTTCGCGCAATTGGGCCGAAGTTTATTACACCGACAAGCCGGATGTGAAGGTGACGGCGCTGGAGATCGATTGGTTTGAGTCCGTCGTGGTTTACGCCGGTTTGTCCGACGGATCACTCTTGCGCAGCAAAGATCGCGGCATTGCGTGGACGCTTAGCAAAAAGTTTTTGGCGCGAATCGCAAAAATTGCCGTTGACCCGAACGATAGCCGCAATGTTTACGTTGGTATTACTGACAATGGTTTGGCGAAGACCGTAGACAAGGGGGAAACTTGGACGGAATTAAACAAGGCGATGAAGGATTTCAGCGGTGCGAAAAAATATTATGATTTGGCGATTGCCACTAGCGCAAAAAACGTAATTTTGTACGCGAATAAATTTGGGGTGCTTCGCAGTTTGGACGGCGGCACGACATGGTCGGAGGTGAAGTTGCTGACGCCGCCCGGTTCGGAGCAAATTTACGCGCTGGCGGTGGATCCGAAAAACGCGGATTATATTTACTACAGCACCAACTCCGCGATTTACAAAACCGTTGATGGCGGCGCCAATTGGGTGGTGAAAAAAACGCCGACCACGCGCGTGGTTTCTGAAATTTTGGTGCATCCGAAGACCGTAACGCGGATTTTTGCGGGAGTTAAAACTATTGAGCAGTAAAGTCAGTTAATCATATATAACCTGTCATTCCGAGGGAATCGAGGAATCAGTTAATCGGTTAATCAGTTAATCAAGCAATTTATGGCAAATGAATTTATCCAAAAGCGGGAGGGGGATTTTCAGGGGGCGATCGAACATTTCAAAAAAGAATTGGGCGGACTGCGCGCCGGACGAGCCAATCCGGCCATGGTGGAAAATGTGATGGTGGACGCGTATGGATCCAAAATGCCGTTGAAGCAAATGGCTAGCATTGCCGTGCAGGAAGCGCGGACAATGGTGGTGGAGCCGTGGGACAAAAATTTGTTAAAGGAAGTGGAGAAGGCACTCAATTATGCCAATCTTGGTCTCGGCATCAGCGCAGATAGCTCTCTTGTTCGTGTGACCGTGCCGCAAATGACGGAAGAAAATCGCAAAGACTTGGTGAAGCTTATGAGTGAAAAGCTCGAAGCGGGGAAGATTGCGGTGCGCGGGGTGCGCGAAGAAGTCAAGGATGCGATCACGACCGCTTTTCAGTCCAAAGAAATCACCGAAGATGATAAGTACGCGCATTTCAAGGAACTTGATGAGAAAGTCGTTAAGTTGAATAAAGAGTTGCAGGAGTTGGCCGAAGCGAAGGAAAAAGAGATTATGAATGTGTAATAACACGAATAAGCGCAGAACTCGCGAATGACACGAATTAATTGCCGTTGGCGTTTATTCAAATGTGATCCGCTGTACAGCTCGATTAAGCTTCTCTTAATTCTCTTTGCTTCTTTGTTTCTATGCTTAAATGTTTAAATGCGTGATTATGGCGGAAGAAAACAAAATGGACAAAATTATCGGCTTTTGCAAACGGCGCGGATTTGTGTATCCGAGTTCGGAAATTTATGGCGGGTTTGCCGCGGTTTATGATTACGGTCCGTACGGCGTGGAGTTGAAAAACGCCATTCGCGACGCATGGTGGAAAAATATGGTGAAGGATCGGGAAGACATTGTCGGTCTTGACGCGGCGATTTTTATGTTGCCGAAAGTTTGGGAAGCGAGCGGCCATGTGGGCGGATTCGCCGACCCGTTATCGGAATGTAAGAAGTGCCACACCCGTTCACGAGTGGATCACCTGCTCGAAGACGCGGGGGTGTTTGCTGATGAAAAAATGAGTGAGGAAGAGATAAATAAAATTTTTAATGAAAACAAGAAGAAGATAAAGTGCCTGAAATGCGGCGGCTCCGACTTTTCCGAGGCGCGCAGTTTTAATCTGCTCGTTAAGTCCAACCTTGGCAACTTTACCGGCGATTGGGACAAGGAGCCGACTTATTTGCGCGGTGAGACATGTCAAGGAATTTACGTAAACTTCAAAAACGTCCTTGACTCCGCGCGCGTGCGTGTGCCTTTTGGTATCGCGCAAATCGGCAAGGCCTTTCGCAATGAGATCACGGCGCGCCAGTTCATCTTCCGCACGCGCGAGTTCGAACAGATGGAAATGCAATACTTCGTCCATCCGTCGGTCGCGGCCAAGGAGTATGAGCGGTGGAAGGAAGAGCGGTGGAAATTTTATGCGGAAGATCTTGGCTTTGACGCGAAAAATTTGCGCTGGCATGAGCACGAGAATCTGGTTTTTTACGCCAAGGCGGCGTTTGATATCGAATACAATTACCCGTTCGGGTTCAAAGAGCTTGAGGGCGTTCACAATCGGTCGGACTATGATTTGACCCAGCATGCCAAGTTTTCCGGCGAAGATTTAAGTTACCTTGACCCGCAGACAAAAGAAAAGTTCGTGCCGTGGGTGGTGGAAACTTCCGCGGGTTTGAATCGCACGCTTTTGGCCGTGATTTGTGAAGCCTACAACGAAGAAGATGTGGGAGAGGGGGATGTGCGCGTGGTTTTGAAATTGAAAAAAGAATTAGCGCCGGTCAAGGTGGCAGTGTTTCCATTGTTGAAAAATAAGCCGCAGCTTGTTGAAAAAGCGAAAGAGATTTTTAACGGTTTAAAAACAAAACACACTTGCGAGTTCGACGACAATGGCAACGTGGGCAAACGTTACCGCCGCCAAGACGAAATCGGCACGCCGTATTGCATAACGGTTGATTTCGACACAATCGAGAAAGATAACTCCGTTACGGTGCGTGATCGTGACACGATGAAGCAGGAACGGGTGGGGGTGGGGGAGTTGGCGGGGTATTTTCATCAAAAATTCAATTTGTGATGCATTACCTGGGAGAAAGAAATCATCGTAAATCAACACGGCTCCGGGGGTACGATTATAGTGCTCCCGGTTTGTATTTCGTGACATTGTGTGTGAGGAACAGGCAACATTGCTTCGGGGAGGTCGTTGGGGCAAAAATGTTGTTTTCCAAAATTGGAGAAGCGGCCAATCAGTGTTGGGTGAATATTCCCAAACATTATGCATGCGTGCGGCCGGAGCAGTTTGTTATTATGCCGAATCATATTCAGGGTATTTTATCTATATTGCCCGGTAATGCGATTACTTCTGCGCGTTCGTCGAGCGAAGGGGTTCAATCTGAAAACGCGAATAATCCCGCACGGTCGATGAATGTGGGGGGTCACTCCGAAAATGTGGACTATCATTCGTGGATTCAAGATTGGTGTTCGAAAATGGTGCCGAAATTATAATGACGCGGAGTATGGATATTTTCGGTGGCAACGTGGTTTTTATGATCATATTATCCGCCAGCAACCTGACCTTTTTCGTATCGAAACATACATCGGCAACAATGTGGCGCAATGGAAAGAGGACATTGAAAATGAGGAATTTGTTGAAAGAATCACAGAAAAAATGAGACGAGTAGAGTGTGTTGACTTGGCTAAAATTAAATAAAAGAATGTTTATTGTTTGTTTCGCGCTTGACAAAGGATTGCAATTTTGCTATATTTAAAAGTTCTTGCGGTAGTTGTTTGACAATGGAGGTAGTAAATGAAAAATTCAAAGATGAAGTTCGTCCAACAGACAAAAGCGGAAGAGCAAGAAGCCAAGCGGCCTTGCCCAAGGTGTAAGGGCAAGGTTTATGTGGGCGATAAATACTGCGGCCACTGTGGACGTCGGCGAATGCCGGGTCCGGCGCCGAAGAAGCGGTGCATGTGTGGGACAATGGTAAGAAGAGGGGATCTGGTTTGTCCGGTTTGCGAAGAGACCTCGCCATGGGCGAGGATTGATTGAAACCGAGGGGAGCTCGAATCTGCGAGCTCCTTTTCTTTTTGTTGTTTTTATTATGTGGTATAATAAATTTTGTCAGTTTGTCCGCACTGTTCGTTAACGTAAGGGCTCAAAATTTTGAACTTTTTGATTCATCGAACCGTAAGTTCTATTTTTGCGTATAAAATAAAAATCATATGAAACAATTCGAAGTCGTGACCGTGGGCGGCGCGCTTAAAGACATAATGTTTTACACCGACCAAGCGCACGTGGTCAAAAATCCGAAAGATGTCGCTTGCCAAAAATTATTGGCGTTTGAATACGGCGCCAAAATTCCAGTTCAGGAAGTGTTTGTCAATTATGGCGGTGGGGCGATGAACGTGGCCGTGGGTCTGAAAAATTTCGGCATCGATGTGGCGCCGATGGTGTGCGTCGGGCGAGATTCGGTGGGTAAAGAAATTTATTCACACTTAAAATCGCTTGGCATCAGTACCTATCTCATGCGCGTTGACGCGGAAAAGAAAACCGGTTTTTCCGTTGTTGTGACATCGGCCAAAGACAAGGATCATACGATTTTCGCCTACAAAGGCGCGAATGATCATTTGGAAATATTCGGGTTGAAAGATTTTCGCACGCAGTGGTTTTACGTGTCCTCGTCCAATCGCAAGGATTGGGCGTTCGAGTTTGAAAAGATTACGCGCCAAACCAAACGCAACGTGCGCATTGTGTGGAATCCGGGCGAGCGTCAGCTCCGCGAGCATGAAAAAATGGTGCGGTTTTTGCCGGAAATCGAAGTTTTGATTTTGAATAAAGATGAGGCGATCGAACTTGTCGAACATCACGCGCCAAGGGCGACAAGGGCAAATTTGGAAAGTCCGCGTTTCTTATTGAAAACGATCAAAGACATGGGGCCGCAAAAAGTGGTGATCACCCAGGGCGCGCGCGGCGTAGTGGCGATCGATGAGAGGGAATATTATTATTATGAATCCGCGATGAGCGTGCATGACAAGATTGTCGATACGGTGGGCGCGGGCGACGCGTTTTCATCCGGATTGGTGGCCGGATTGGTGCGCTGGGGCAACTTCAATAAAGCACTCAAGCTTGGTATGCGCAATAGCGCCATGGTGCTTTACCGCATCGGCGCGCAAAATGGTTTGATCAAGGTTAAGTTGTGAGGTCGGAAGTGGCTGTGCGGTAATGGAAGCTGGTTTTGAAAACGGATGGTAGAATTTGGATTTAATTTGTCATTCCATTTCTAAACCGACAATCATATTCCATGTGCTATTTTGATATTTGTAAAAAAGACGGCGGTGGCCGTCTTTTGTGTTTGTCATTTGGGCTTGAGCGCCCGTTCGTTGAGAGTGGTTTGTTCTTCAATTTTGTCCGCCAGCGCCAGAATATCCGCGTTCGTCGGTTCGGCGCGGAGCCAAGGAAGAATGATTTCCCTTGTCTCTTTGTTTTTGCGTCTGATCTTTGCGCGCTTGCACGCAAGCAGCGTTCGCTGGTTGTGAAGACGGTCCGCTGCTTTGACAATCTTGGTGGGTAGTCGGCGGCTTTTTAGCAGACGGATCCATTTCTTGAGCTTATCTTTGCTTTTTGTCAGTTCATACGCTGATTCGGCTATATCCGGATTCAGCTGATCAAAGATAAAGCGCAAATGCTTTTTTTGCGCGGTGAACGTGTCTTCCATCACATCGTGCCAAAGCGCGGTAATGATCAAGATCGTCAATCGCAGTTGATCGCGAATGCCCGTTTCGGTCATGATGATCCACGCGACCGCTTTGCAATGATTGAACGCTCGTTCACCGTCATCGCGCAATTTACCGCGGAACACTTCCTTGCTCAAGTTGTAAGCCACTTCAATGGCCGTGCGACAACGTTCGTCCGTAATCAATTCTCTAACTTTGGCAAAGAACTCTTTTCTTCTAGGATAGTACACGTTTTCCATGATCGCACCTCGTGATTTGATTGTTTACGATAACATTATAGCGTAAGCGCTGGATAGGCGCTTGTCAAGCCCTGTGTTTAACTTGGCTTTAAGGTTTAGCTTAAATATGATAAAATATAGGTAAGGGTAAATCACTGGGCGATAAAGTATTCGCTCATTATTGATTTTACGTTAAATTATTCCAGTTATCTCCTTTATCACCTTTATCTCCTCACTATTTTATAAAAAACAATATAAATTTTCCTTATGCCAAAAATTTTAATCGAAATTTCCGCCCGGCATGTTCATCTGACTCAATTTGATTTGGAGCGCTTGTTTGGCGATGGATACAAGTTGAAAAAAGAAAAAGATTTGTCCCAGCCTGGCCAGTTCGCCAGTACGGACGTGGTGGCGTTGATCGGCCCGAAAAGAAGGCTGGACAATGTGCGCGTGCTCGGACCGTGCCGATCGCATACGCAAATTGAAATCTCCCGGACCGATTCATATTTTCTCGGAGTCAAGGCGCCGCTCCGTTTGTCCGGCAAAGTGATTCGTTCCGGCGCGATTAAGTTGTCCGGGCCTAAAGGCGAGATTGACTTGACCGAGGGTTTGATAGTGGCCAAGAGACATATTCACGTGAATCCGGAACAAGCCAGCCGGTTTGGCGTTTCCAATGCGCAGGATGTCAAGGTGATGATTGAAGGACCGCGGGCGACCGTGTTTTCCAATGTTGAAGTGCGCGTGGATGAGGAGTTTGAAGCGGCCATTCATCTTGACACCGATGAGGCGAATGCGGCGGGGATTGAAATGGAGGGAGAGGGGGAGATTGTAAAATAATAAAATTGAGAAGAAATTGAAGAGAAATTTACTGGAACAGTCCGAATCACAAGAAAAAAATGAGATCAATTATTTTTCAAAAATATTTGAGTATAAATTTCATCTCAGTTTCCTTCAAGGTTCATCTTAATTTCTTGCAAATTTTACCTGTTTAATTATTGCATTATGGCTTATATTCTGGTAATCAACGCCGGCAGTTCCAGTTTGAAGTTCAAGTTATTCACGGATAAACTGAAGGAGCGGGCGTCCGGCATCGTGGAAAAAATCGGCTTGGCCGGTTCTTTTGTTGATTATCGTTTTGGCGAGGCTGAAGAAAAACGTTTGGCCGCGGTGAAAAATCACGCCGAAGCGTTTACGCTGATCGCGGCGATTTTTGCAGAGAGGCGGTTTGATTTGAAAAAGATTGTGAAAGTCGGCCATCGCGTGGTGCACGGCGGCGAAGAGTTTGTTCGGCCAACGTTAATCACGCCGCGCGTTTTAACCGAATTGAAAAAGTTCAACAAACTGGCGCCGCTCCACAATCCGAACAACTTGGCCGGGATAAGCGCTTGCCTGGAACTTTTGCCGTGGGCGAAAAATTATGCCGTGTTTGACACCGCTTTTCACGCGACTATGCCGGATTACGCGTATTTGTACGCGCTACCTTACGCACTTTACAAGAAATATGACATTCGGCGCTACGGTTTTCACGGTATTTCGCATCAATATGTGAGTTCAATCGCGGCGCGGAAGTTGAAGAAGGCCAAGCCAAATTTAATTACATGTCACCTGGGCAGCGGCTGTTCGATTACCGCGATTAAACAAGGCAAATCGGTTGATACGTCCATGGGCTTCACGCCGCTCGAAGGGCTCATGATGTCCAGTCGTTCCGGCGACCTTGATCCGGCCATTGTTTTTTATCTGGAGCGCGAAGGCTTGAGTCTCGGCCGCGTGGATCAAATTATGAACTTCGAGTCCGGGTTAAAAGGCGTTTCCGGTTTGAAAGATATGCGCGACATTATGATTGCGAACGGTTACAAAATTTCCGGCTATGTTTCGCCGGTTAAGTTTACCAAGGAACAAAAATATTTGGCGCAGGTCGCTTTAAAAATGTTTGTTTATCGCGTACGTAAATATATCGGCGCGTATTTTGCGGTGCTTGGCAAGGTTGACGCGATTGTGTTTACGGCCGGCGTGGGCGAGCGGAACGCGGATATTCGTAAGTTGATTTTGAAGGGGTTGCCGTTCGGCGCAAAAGCATTGGTTATCCCAACAAATGAAGAGCTCATGATTGCTAAAAGTATATAAAAGATATTGTCATGCTGAGCTTGTCGAAGCACGGCATTATCTTTTGATGGTTATTGTAGATTGGCGTATATTTTTTCTGGTATGTTATCGTTATGTGGGTCGCGCTTCGACAAGCTCAGCGTGACAATAAGTTTTTAGAGAAAGTACATGATAAAGTTTTTGTCAACTAAGTTTACCTCCATCACCTCCGCCGCCGTGGTCATCGCCGCGTTCGGTTTGATTAGTCGTTTGCTCGGCGTGGTGCGTGATCGGATTTTGGCCGGCCAGTTTGGCGCGGGTGACACGCTGGATATTTATTACGCCGCTTTTCGCATCCCGGATTTTATTTACAATCTGGTGGTACTCGGGACGTTGTCGGCCGGATTTATCCCGGTTTTTGTCAACCTGATTCGCAATGAGGATAGCGTGGCGTTTGAGGAAAACAAGGCGAGCTGGGGACTGGTCAGTAATATTATAAATATCTTAGCGTTGTTTCTGCTGGCGGTGAGCGCGTTGCTCGCGGTGTTGTCGCCATGGCTGGTGCCGTGGATTACGCCCGGCTTTTCCGGCGAAAAGTTGCATTTGACCATCACCTTAACGAGAATAATGTTTTTAAGTCCGGTCTTGCTCGGTCTGTCCGGCGTGTTTAGCGGCGTGTTGCAAGCACATCGACGGTTTGTGATTTTTTCTCTCGCACCGATCATGTACAACGCGGGAATAATTTTCGGCGCTTTGTTTTTAACGCAAAGGTTCGGTGTTTACGGTTTGGCTTTCGGCGTGATCATCGGCGCGGCGCTTCACTTGTTCGTGCAAATTCCGAGCGTGTTCAAACTCGGCTATGTTTATCGGGCGATTGTTGATTTCAAGGAAAGTAATTTTATTAAAATTGTCAAAATGACAGGGCCGCGGATTCTTGGCTTAGCCAGCGCGCAGTTCAACTTGATCGTAATCACGATTTTGGCTTCTACTCTCGTCGCAGGCAGTTTGGCAATTTTTAACTTTGCTAATAATTTACAAAGCCTGGCCATCGGACTCATCGGCGTATCTTTTGCCGTGGCCGCGTTTCCCGCTCTGTCGAAAAGTTTTGCGGACAATAATAAAAATGATTTTCGCGACACTTTTTTGCGCACGTTCAAACAGATAATGTTTTTCGTCATTCCTTTGTCCATTCTGTTTATAATCTTGCGCATGCAAATCGTACGCGTGGTCCTTGGCTCGGGCCGATTCGACTGGCAAGATACGATATTGACGGGCAACGCGTTTGGCGTGTTTTGTTTGAGCCTGTTCGCGCAAGCGCTTTTGCCGCTTTTGGCGCGAACTTTTTACGCCCGCCACAATACTTTGATTCCGTTTGTCGGTGCGTTTGTGGCGCTCGCGGTGAACGCCGTGTTGAGTTGGTTGTTAATCGCGCGGTACGGCGTCGTTGGCTTGGCGTGGGGATTTACCATCAGTTCGATCGTCAACTTTGCCGTGCTGTTCGCGTGGTTGAAGGTTAAAGTCAAGGAAATCACGCATGATCATCTGGTCAGGACCTTGGCCAAGATTTCTTTTGCGTCAATGCTCATGGCCGTGGCGGCGCAGTACGTGAAAACGTGGATTGGGGAGGCGGTGGATATGGATCGATTTTGGGGCGTTTGTTTGCAGGGCGCGGTGGCGGGCGTTGTCGGTTTGGTTGTTTTTACTCTGGTCGCTTATTTGTTAAAAACGGAAGAGCTGATCAACTTCATGGCCAGCCTGAAGCGTAAGTTGTTTAAAGAAGTGCGGATTGAAAAAGAAGGCGCGGTGGAGTAGGGCAGAACACTGTTCTGACCGTACTCCACGCGGTGCTTCTATGCTGAGAAGCATAGAAGTGACGTGAAGGTGAAAAGTTCCCAAGAAAATAATCTTGCTCCCATGATATGTAGCATGGGAGCACTGTAAAAAATCCCCCGGCGTGTGGCCGAGGGGTTTCGTGTTTATTGTTGGATTAGAATCGGCGGCGCTTGTGTCGCCTGTTGATCGATCAGTTGCTTCAGTTGTTGCTCACAACTGGCTTGCGGCGGCGCTTCGGGCGGTGGTGCTGGATTGATCAGCGCTTTTTCTGCCAATTCGCAGTTTACTGTAGTCAGTCCTGGGCCACCCCATGCGGTAGTGCCGCTGTTGAACTCCTGGACGATATAGGCGTAGCAAGCGCCCGTGTTCGGATCGCGGAAGTAAACCATGTTGTTTAGGTTAGGGAAATATTTGCCCAAGGAAATGATTTTTTGGGCGTTTTCTTCGGTCGTATTGTAAGTCGCCGCCACTTCGGCAACCTTTTTTTGCCTTGCCGCCTCTTTGTCTTCAACAATGCACGAAGACATGATCATTGCGATTGTGGTGAAAATCAGCATGCGCGTCATGGTTCCCTCCTTATTGACTCGGTGGCATCGGTTCCGGCGATACTTGTGTCGGCACCGGTGCAGTTTGTTCAAACTCCGGCGAGCGCTGTTCGCAGTTGGCGACCGGCGGGGGCGGGGGAGGCGGGGCGGGATTGATTAGCAAGTCTTCCACCATCTCGCAGTTTACCGGCGCGGCGCCTAACGTGTTGTAGTTTCCTCTGCCGTCGTCAGAAAAGAGGTGCATAAAACAGATGTTTGAGCGCGGATCGCGGAAGTGAATGATGTTTTCCAGTTTCGGTACTTTGCCGCCAAGCTTGATGATTTCTATGGCCGCCGCATTCGTCGTGTTGTACATCGTAGCCGTTTCCGTAATCTTGTTGTTGTCGCGATACAATCCTTCTTCCTTGCAGGCCGAAAGCGTGACCACCAAGATCAAGCAAAGGGTGATACCCAAGAGCTTGCTGGTTGTAGAGTTGTTTTGTTTTCTTGATGCTTTTTCTTTCTTGGCGGTTTGCCTGTGGCGCGAGCCGACGAAGTCAGAAATGAGTGACGCGATAAGCGCGATGAGCGGCACGCATACGAGGCCGATTTGCAAAACCGGCGGCAATGTTTGCGCCGCGGTTAGAAACGCTCTTTCGCTCGAAATGATCATGAGAAAGACGAGAAACCCGATGCCATAAAGAGTGGCCGCCGTGGTGCGAGTGTTTTCGTTGTTGCGATTGATGCAATCGTACCCGAGCGCTACGAGGATCGACAAGTTGGCCAGCGCGGCCAGACCGAATTGCAGCATGAGTGGTAGGTCGCTGATTGATGCTAGGAAGTGGTTTGTGTCTTCGCCTGCGATGAGAATAAAGAACAAGAAACCCAAGCCCGACAAACAATAATTCAACATCTGCCTCACCTCTTTTGTTGGTGTTGTCAACGAACTTTTAAGGGACCTCTGCAAAACTCCATTCTACTGCAACTTTCAAATTTCAGCTGCAAAATCGAAACTGCTCCTCTGCTTATCTTCCAGATAAACTTCGTCGTATTTTCGATTTTTCGCTTTGAAATTTGAAAGTTTCGCTACGAATGGGAGTTTCGCAGATGTCCCTTAACGATAGAAAATATTACCAAGTAGTTATATTTTTGTCAATACGGCTCTTGACGCGAACATTGGCGCTTGGTATGTTGTGAATAGACGTGGCAGTTTTTGCTAATTTTAGTCCTTTAACAATGGGGGTGGTCATGGCAATCAGAAAAAGGGAACTTGCTGATTTTGCGTTTGGTGATGTGACAAGCATCGCGTCCGAGGGGAAGCCGGTCTTGCTAAAGCAGGGTGGCCGGTGGTTCGGATTTTGGCCGGACAAGGGACGGATTGATGCGGGCAAGATGGGTTGCTTTGTCAAAGCGCTCGAAGAATTCAGACAAACGGTGGCCGTTATTATTGAGGTCGAGGACAATCTTTGTTTGGTTGACAGTGCCGGTCAGCCGCTCGGGCTGTTTATGCCGATTGACAACGCATATCTCGCGGTGACGAAGATGAGTCCGGAACAAGCGGTTTTGTTTATTGAAGAATATTTCGAAAGACATGTTACCGGATTGTATAAAATTGCCGCGACTGTAAGAAGCCACGCAAAAAACGTGAAAAAGAAAAAGACGCGCGTGATGGCGTGATGCATGAATGTTTGCCTGGTTGATTTATTGATGTGTTAATTACTTGGAATAAGGAGGTGTTGGAGATGGACGGAATTCAGCGTTTGACAATTCGCGATTTTGCGTATGGTGGTACGGCGGAAGTGGTGCGAATCGGAGAACCGGTTCTGGTCACGTGGGGAGAGCTTCTATTTGGATTTTGGCCCGACACGGACAGGATTGACGTGGCCAAGATGAAGGGACACGTCCATACGCTGACAGCATTGCGGCAAATGCTTGACTATGAGGGATTGGAAATGACGACGATGTGCTTAACTGATGATACCGGTCGGGTGCTCGGCTTGTGGGTTCCAATTGATTCAGCTTATCTAGTCCCCGGCAACAACATGAGCCTGGAACAGTCAATGGTTTTTTTTGAGGAATTTTTTGATGATCAGCTGGCCGCAATTTACGCAAAACTTTCTTCGGCCGATGAGCGCGCCAAGGCGTAAGCGTATTTGAGGAGGGGAACATGAGCGGTGGATTTTTTGAAACAGTAAAGGACTTTGTTTGCAACGTTTTGGCAGGGTTCGATCTGGCGGAGAGATGGCCACGGTTGCATTGTGAACGGATAAAGTTCGGTCCGGATAAGCCACAATCAAATGGGAAACAACCGGTGATCGAGTTGACGCCGTGCGCGATGTATGAATGTTTGCCGGAAGAGTTGAGATGGCCGGATCGTTAAAAGTAAAGGGGGAGAAATGAGAACGCTTACATTTGAAGAGTTTGCGAACGATTGCGAAAAGATCATGGCGGGCAAGGAGCTCGTGCTGGTGAAAATTCCGCACTTGGATGGACGGCTCGATGACAAAGACTCGGTCTATGGATTCATGCCGGTCACGTTTGCAACGCCGAATACGATAATTATGATTCCTTGGCGCGACTTGTGGGTTCGTTTCTCTACGTTGTCGTCAGAAGTGTTTGTGCTGGCGGATAATCGCGAATTATTTTGTCTGCTAAGGCTTAATCACGCCATGCTACAAGCACAGTCGCGTAATTTGCGAGTGGGATATGAAGAAATTTTGACCAAAGTTTCTTCCGATCCTAACGAGGCTGTGGCGTGTATGAAACGGCAGAAGTCCTTTTGGCAACTGGAAAGCCCGTTGATTGCGATAGAGCCAGAGCGGGAGGAAGTTGTTTCCATGACCGAACTGCGGCGCCACTTTTTTCGCATCGTGCGAGAGGTGGAAGAAACGAAAACGGTTTACATCGTCACGCGGCGTGGCCAGCCGATTGTGAGGATCGTTCCTGTATGATGGTAGCGAGAAAATGGAGGGATTGGTTCATCGATCCTTAATTTCGAATCACGATCCGAATGCGGATTGTAGAAACAAATACCAAGTCGGCGAAAAGGTCAAGGTTAGCATCATAGAAATTGACCGAGATGACAGAGTGAAGCTTCGGGGGGTTGAGTCCCTGGCGAAATAGAATGCGGCGATTGAACGCTGAAACCGGTTCGAATCTGGAAACAAAAAATAGGAGGTGCTGAATGACGACCTTGGTGAAGCATGGTGATCGCTACTATTTGTGTGAACGACGCAACTGCAGGCCATTGACCGATGAAGGGGCGGTGGCGACGGCAAAGGAATTGTTGACGCCCGAAAAAGTCAAAAAGTAAGGTGGAGGAGTCGCTGGCGAAGAAGCGCAAGAAATAATGTGAACAAGGGCACCCAACGTGGTGCCTTTTTTGTCTGTGATGATAGGGCGTTGCATGCAACGCCCCCTTGTGATAAGATAAAAATAGAGGGCGGTTCATTGGTCTTTTTATCAACAAACAACCATGAGGCATGACAATGAGAATGTCCAAGCAAACGAAGCGGCTTCAACAGAATTTCATGCGGAAAATGAAAGAGGATCCGGCCATGCGCGCACGGTTCGAAGCGGGGTACGCGGCGGCGAAGAACGGAACTGGCAAGACAGTTACGTTGGAAGAGCTGGAAAGGATGGTTCAAGCGGGTGGAGGTGAACATGGAAGGAAATAGCAGCGACAAAATCGTTGATACGGCGAGTGTCATGGCGGCGTGTGAGCCGATTGCTGAAGTGGAATAAGCTGAACAATCGCGGTTGTACGCGGAGTTCATGGACGCGGTGAAAGATGATCCGACATTTCACGCTGATTTGCAACAGAGCTTGGCGGAGGCCAGCGCCGGCAAGTTCGTAAACTTGAAAATGCTTGAGCCGATTGCGGATGCGCTGGTCGGGCTTGCTGATGAAAAAAAGGAAAACACGGAGGTGTGACATGGATATCGCGTTTCCGATCTTGTTTGTTCTGTGTGGTGCCATGATAACGCTGGT
>Ga0208373_1001826_pt1 | contig 26082 bp, 28 predicted proteins | sample RifOxyC2_FD_184036 | JGI IMG/M metagenome (GOLD analysis project Ga0208373, IMG submission 184036) | Soil microbial communities from Rifle, Colorado - Rifle Oxygen_injection C2 (SPAdes) | ecosystem: Environmental > Terrestrial > Deep subsurface > Rock core/Sediment | place: Rifle, Colorado... | reverse complement strand
TAATCAAGATATCCAACAGAAGTTACAGAAGTTGGAACAATTTCAAATTTAAGAACACTCCGATTATCAGAAGGTAAAGATCCAGTATAGCTGGCAGTTGATATTCTTTCAGTTCCCGCAGAATAAATTCCTAATCCCCCAATTGATGAAGAATGAATTTGATTTGAGTTTTCATAAACTTTGAATTGCATCACTGATGGTGATGAATTGATAATTCTGAATTGATAATTAATAGGGATTTCATCAACTCTATAGTCTAGTTTATTCATGTATGTTCTTGATATAACTGTATTGGAGAAATCATCGCCAGCAAATAATCTACCGGTCTGCCCAATATTTATTTTATCAACATCCCAATCAGCAAAAGCCTCTGTTGAAGTTTGTGTGTAAGTCGGAGTTGTATTCAACCCGGGTTTTTCCTGAATTCTCTTTCCGTTAGCTCCACTAAAAGTTATCCAGTAAAAATTTTCCTTTGAATACAAATGAGAATATCTTTTAATCGTTCGGGAAGTAGTGTCATAATCCCAAAAACTGTTCCCTCTTCCATAGAAAAAAATATAATCATTCTCATCGAACCTGCCATCCTCTTCGCCAATAATCCAGATTGCATTCTCAACAAGATCAGTCGGTCGCGGCAAACCTGCATTCTCAGGCAGCATTTTTCCACCATTGTTATAAATTTTTATTGTCCGCGGATCAACAGAAGCTGCGTCTATGCCATATGAGTTTAACATTGAGCTGGTAATTTTATAAAAACCCTCCTGCGGTGCTTCAAATCTTACCCATGTACCTTGTGCAAGAACGCTACTTGTTACCAAATTTCCTTTAAACATTCGATCCGTATTCTGTTTCCAATGATTTGCGACTTCATTATTTATTACAGCGCCTGAAACAAGATCGTCATCTTGTTCGTTTGAATTTACTGCAGCAGGAGCAAAATTAATTCTGAAAATAATTTTTGAATAAAGTTTTATTTTATCGGCAGAAGGATCAAATTTAACCGGCAGAATTTTTATACTTTGTGTTTTAATATCTCTTAAAATTCCAAACCCACCAAAAGCCACAAGATCTTCAGAGGGAGTATATTTATAATAATTTTCATTAAGTTCATATTCAAAACGATCAAAATTTCCATCCTTAACCATTTTAGGTATTGGTATTACTTTTCCATCAATCTCGGTATAAACTGAATTTAATACTTCAATGGTATTTCCTGTTTCTGAAGGAACACCAACATTGAAACTATATCCAGGAACTTCTGGCTCACCTAATTTATCCGAATTAGTATATCCAAAAGCAAAACCGATATTTAGAAATTTCTGGTTATTAATTATTTGTTCTGTAGTTTCAAAATATTGAGGAGTAAATTCAATAAGAATTGATTTGAAACCGGATGAAATAATTTTAATAGGTTCATTTGGAAATACAAAGGTTGTAAGTAAAAAAATGGTAACAGAGATTTTGCTTTTCATTTTTAGCTCCAGAATTTTATAGCAGTTACTCTTTTAATTGAGAGACTATCTATTTTTTCCCATAGCAATATCTCCATTAAGTTCTCCTAATTTTATAAACGTTTCAATTAACCAGGTTATCTTTTGATTTGGGCAACAAACCATAAGATAACCTTTAAAATAATCTCAAGAGTTGGCAGATTAAAATTTCATGTCTTTGCTGAAATATTATTTATTAATTAACAATCTCAATATGCAGAAAGTAGACCCTTTGTTTTTTCACTAAGATGAAGGGTTTGTTCAAATAAAAAACTTTACTTGCAACAATCTTTTTTTCCAGCTTTTTTAGCTTTTCTGATAGCAAAAAATGCTACTAAGCCAATAAAGCCTAAACCAACTATTATTTCCATAATTCTAAATCCTTCTTAAAGAGCTTCAGCATCAATCACTTTAATGCTTATGATTCCTGTACCGGTGATTTTTATTCCAACACTGCCGGGATTGGATTCACTTCCATGCCCGTGTACAATCATTTTATTATTTACATAACCTCTGAAATGAGTGCCTTCGCTGACAACTTTTATTTCAATCCATCCTTTACTTTGAAATTTTTCTTTCTCGAAGATTTTAATTTCACCATTACTTATTCTTGATAGAGAAATTTCTCCATTTCTTAAACCGAGGAAATCATAGTTATTTTTATCAATGAAGTGATGCACCAATTCCAGTTCACCATTGAGATCATCGATATTAACTTTTGCAGTGACCTGAACTCCTTTTAGTTTATTATCATAAACAAACAGTACTTCTTTTATTTTATGAAACATTAAAACAGAATTGTCCGGATCATACATTGGGCTGAGTTCTTCAAGCGAACCCACTACCCTTTTGAATTTCTCGGATAAAACTTTAATGACACCCGTATCAGCAATTAATTTCCATGAACCATTTTTTCTTACAGTAAAAGTTGAATCAGAAATCTGTTCTTTACCTGTTGTTCCTTTTGTTTCATCTCCTGATTTGATGATATTTCCTGTACCCAATCCATATCCAAAGACTAAGTTCGCACCACGATCACCGGTATTATACAAAAAGTAAATGCCTGTAAATCCTATCAGAATAACAGGAATTATAATAATTTTTGCAAATGGTATAAACTTAAATCCAAAAGCAAAACTAAAACGAACTATTGTATAGATAATGAAGAACCATAAAGTAATTTCTGCCCAATCAGCATGATCGTTTACAGCCCGCAAAGCAATTACCGGAATGTCCAGACCATCTGCTGCGGTTCTTCCTGTTAGAAAAGCAACTCCTGCGGCTATAGTTCCCAGCAGGTATAATAAGAGTGCAGACTTTTCTAACCACGTGAATTTTTTTAATATCAATCCCGCGGTATCAAATAATACTGCAAAGATTAGAAGAACTAACGGAAAGTGAATTATCATTGGATGAATGTTCGGTGCCCAATCGGGTACTAACTGCATAAAAACTCCTTCCTTATTTTTAAAAATTACTTGCCCTGGTGAATTTTACAAGTTAAAATTAATTCCTGCACTTGCACTAAAGTCCGGGCTATAGCTGCTAAGTCCCTTGGAACCTATGAATGAGAGAGATTTTGTTGAATCGAGCTTAAGATTTAAGCCGAGAGTAACCTGGCGGGGAGGTTCATAGTTATCCAATATCTTTGTATAAGAATTGAAATAAAACAAAACAGAACTTCCGCCCTGCGATATAAATTTTCCCAGACCAAATCCGTAAGTGAACGGGTCTTTATAATCAACGCCGTCCGGGTTTCCTAGTTTAATAAAACCGGCTTCAGCAAGAATAACAAATGATTCAATTGACCTGCGAAAATTCAGAGACAGACTGTAATCAAACTGTCCTGTTCCAATTCCTGAGCTTCCGGTGGCAGTAGGAAATTTTATACCCGGATTAATGAAAATGTCCAACGGGTTATCAATTTCATTTAGTAACTGGTACGAACCGTATAAATAAAAATCACCGAGAGATATTTGAGTATTCATCATGGAAGTTTGGCTCAAAGAATTATTTTCTCCATGCATATTACCCCCATTCATCATACCACCTTCTCCTTCATTTTCTCTGCCGGTAGGAATTATCATCATCCCGGATTGTGTAAGCCCGGGATTGTTTTGAGCGACAACAGGGATATATCCATATAAGCTGAGATTTTTATTCTGATATCGAATACCTCCATAAAGGAGATATAGTATATTGTATTCGTTATAAATATAACCGCCGCCGGTAACCTGGAATGATGTTGATAGAGTCCATCTGGAATTGTCGGAATACATATTTGACTGGCAGGTAATTTCACTGCTCGTTATCAGAACAAAAAAAATGATAATAAAATTAATTGACGTTTTTCCCGCTCTGCGGGATTTCATTTTAATCAACATCTTTAATTACTTTTCTTCCATTAGTTTCTGGGTCTCTTCCATATTATTCATCATATCATCAAAGTTATCCATCATCTCATCCATGTTATCCATCATGTCGTTCATCCTGTCCTGGAATTCCTGGTTGTTCATCATCTCTTCATTCCCCATCATATTTTGCATATGCTGTGTCATATTTTTCATTTGCTCAGACATTTGATTCATCGAGTTCATCATAGGCATCATATCATTATGTATACTATGCTGCCGATGCATTTCCATATTCTGATGCTGCTGCATCATATCGTTCATACGGGTAGAGATATCATTCATCCTGTTCATCATGTTCTGCATCTGGTTCATTTGCATGTTCATTTGTCCTTGCTGCTGACCATGTTGAGTTCCATGTTCATGCTGTGCATACAGATTTGAAGAGAATGCTAATAAAATTAATACTGTAAACGATAACGAAATTATCTTTAACGCTTTCATTTTCTTACTCCCTGTTTGATTGTGATTGGAATTAAATCATTCTACCTTTTTTTCTTCTTCGCTTACTTTAAGCGATTCGAGCCATTTTGCAAGAGTCAGCAGTTCTTCATCTGAACCTTTAAAAGCCATGGGATGCTGGGCATCATTTAGTGTTTCTTGCTTTGTAACGAACTTCATAATAAAATCAGCGTTGTGCCTGGTTCCAACATCAGAAAGATCCGGTATATTTTTCTTTTTTGATTTTGTTGTTAAACCTACAGCTTCAATAGAGTGGCAGCTTACGCATTTACTATCCACAAAAATCTGTTTGCCTGCGGGATCATCATCCTGGGAATCTAAATTTGTAAAACCATATACAATACCAATGAAGCTTATCAAAAAAAAGAATGAGATTATGTTTTTCATTTTTATCACCTAAATATTTTTATGAAAGGGATGAATTAAATCATCCCTTTCCCGATTTGAATTAAAACATTGTTCTTACGTTTAAATATGCTTTGTTTACTTTATCCTCAGATGGCTTATCTGTCAAGTCGGCTTCGTAATAAACGGAAAATCTTATATTCTCATTTATTATATAAGTAAAAGCAGGTACGATTCTCTGAAAATCAAAAACCTTTACTCCGTTTATTTCATCGGAATTAAAGTTATCGTAATGACAAGCTACATGCCAGGATGGGCTTAATAAGTAACCCGCTTCAAAAGTAAATCCGTTAAACTGAAAATCTGCTGCCGGATTTTGAACAAGCAACCAGTTGTCGTCTGTTCCCATTACGTAAGCTGCCTGAAAATCAAGATCTCTCCATCTTATATTAACCTGGGGACTAATTCTTGAGAATTCATTTTCAATTTGAGTAGGAGTTCCTGTACCTTTAGTATCGGTTCCTCTATAGTAATGGATTGTAGCCGTACTTCCACCCAAATCTCTACTAACACTTTCCGGCAGTTTAAGAACAAGTCCTCCCCACAAATTCAGGAACTGGTTAACTTCCCTTGCAGTAGTTCCCGGTGATATTCCTGCATATAAGGTCGCCCATTCATTTCTCCCAAAGTACTGAATCCCGGGTCTTGCAGAGGACATATCAACAGACTCTTCCCCTTTACCGTTTGATGATTTAATAAGCATCACTTCTCCTTTGAGATTTGGCAGGGTAGGAAGTCTGTTCGGGTATGAAGCATATTCGAGAGGTGAGATACTTCCAACCTGAAAATTTAATGCTTCTGATCCGAATAAATTTGTAAAATTAAAATAGAACCAGTTGAATTTGAAACTGCTTTTTGAATATTCAAGCTCAGAGAAAAAAGAAATATCTTTGTAAATTGAACCCGCCACAAACAGTTGAGCCCAAAGAGCATTTCCGAATGTAAAACGGGTCGTTTTACCAGATAAAGAATCTTTCTGTAACGAATTAGTTTCAAGCATAAAAGGTGTCATATTCAATCTGACTCCGAACAGATTTGTTACATCATCTAAAAGAACTCCGCCTGCATCCACCGGGTAAGCATCTTCCCAATTCTTTTTATATGTGCTTACTAACTGATAACCATTCTTTAAAAATTCTTCGCCGAAAGAATTTAATCTTGGGAAAATTGTATGGCAGCTGCTGCAGGACATTCCGAATTTACGTGCCCACTGGCTTGTTGCATTTACATTTTCACTGAACAAAACAATTGCTAAAATAAAAATGAACAAAGCAAGATTGATTTTTCCGATGATTTCCCTAAACGTTTTCATAGATTTAACTCCTTTTTTTAAGAATTCTATTAATTAATTCCAATACTTTTTGTATTTAGGAATTTAATAAGCTGATTTTCTACTGCTTCCTCGATTCTTTTGCCGATTCCTCCAAATTTATTATTTGATGGAAATTGTTTTATTATATTTTTAGTCAATTTTTGAATTCTCTTAAAATAAAACTAAACAAACGGGAAAATACTTTTTGTTTTTCCTTCATCTTCTTTCACTTCGATAAGATGATCTGCCGGGTTACCACAAGTACCGATTTTATGTACTATTTTCTCTACTTCCTTCAGATCTTTTTCTTCACAAAAGAATTCAAACTTTGATATTTGAGAATTCGGTCTGAAAAATTCAGATACCATAATTTCATTTACACCTTTAGTCTGCAATTCTTCAACAAGCCAATGTATGCGGGTTGTATTAACATAAGCTGTTATTCTTTTCATGTTATTTCTCTGTTGAGAGTTCTTCCTGATTTACTTTAATAAATTTTTCCGGTTCTTTTTCAAAAGCTTTTTTGCATCCCGGTGCACAGAAATAGAATATCTTATCTTCATACAGCATTATATCTGCGGCATCGTCCGGCTCAATCCACATTCCGCAGACCGGGTCTCTGATTAATTGTTCTTTGTTTTCCTTTGTTTTTCTCAATTGATTAACCTCCCATCAGAAAGTTCAATGCTTCTATGTGAATATTTTTTGAAACCTGTATTATGTGTGACCATTACGATTGTTTTTTCCGCATCATTAAACTCACAAAATATTTTCATAATCTCTTCGCTGGTTTTGCTGTCGAGATTCCCGGTTGGTTCATCAGCAAGAATAATTAAAGGGTCGTTAACCAAAGCACGGGCAATTGCAACTCTTTGTTGTTCACCGCCGCTTAATTCATTAATCAATCTTTTTCCTTTCTTCTCCAAATGAACTTTCTCAAGAATCTGATTAACTAATTGCTTTTGCTCCGGGTTTGTTAGGTCTGAAATGGATAGCGGAAGAAATATATTTTCTTCAACAGTTAAGTAGGGGATTAATTGAAATGATTGGAAAACAAATCCGATATATTCTCTTCTGTAATCGGCAATGCTTTTAGAAGGCAATTCATAAATATTTATTCCATCAACAACAATATTACCTGATGTAGGTTCTGCCAAACCGCCGAGCATTGTAAGCAAAGTGCTTTTACCGGAACCTGATTGCCCTAACAGGGTAACAAATTCATTTTGTCCTATTGAGAGAGAAATATCATTTACAGCAAGAACTGATTCATTTGCAGATTTATATTTCTTTGTAAGATTATTTATTTCTATTAAACTCATTTTATTTGCCTCAACTTCTATAATGATCTGAATGCAGTTGTTGGATCAAGTCTTGTCGCTTTTACTGCAGGATAAATGCTTGCAATAAATCCAACAGCAAGAGAAAATCCTACAGAAAAAATCATCAAACTATAATCGTAAACTATCCTGGTACTTTCATCCATAGTTAATACAGGAATAATAAACCTTGATGCTAGAAAGCCAATTACATAACCGATCAATGCTGCTAATAAGCTGGCTGTTATAACTTCAAAAAGAATTATCTGCATTACGTGTGATTTTCTAAATCCTACCGCAAGAAAAATCCCGATCTCCTTTGTTCTTTCCGTAACTGATGCATTAACATTTGTGAAGACTATAAGCATGCTGATGATCAGTATAACTGCAGATATTCCGAATGAGAAATGTTCAAAGCGATGCATTGCGGTCATTTTTGATTCAATTGCCTGTTTAATTGGAGTAACATTCGCTTCCGGCAATACAGATGAAGTTTGTTGTACTATCTCTTCAATAGGACAATCGTAGCATAAAGCAGCAACTTCTATAAGACTCACTTTATCTTTCTTATCAAGGAGTTTTTGAGATTCATTTAAATCCATAAAGATCATCACATCTTCCTGGGAACCTGTTGCATCAAGAATACCGGAAACAATAAAATCATTATCCCTGATTTTCAGCCACTCATTCAGTTTTAATCCCAATTTCTTTTTTACTTCGGAGCCAATCAGAACCTCATTACCTTTAGAAGGAATTTTTCCGGTTACATTCCACCACTTTTTCAATCTAATTTCATCGTTAAATCGTACCCCTGTAATAAGAACATTCTTATCACCTGTCCCGTTTGCGGGATTAATTATTTCAACAGAAAGAAGCTTTGGAGCCACAATGCTGATATTATCCTTGTTCTTAATTGTTCTAATCTTTTCAACATCATTTGTATGCAGTTCATTATTATTGTAAGAAACATTGTTGATTGACATCCCTGCGTAATTGATAGAAATGTCATCAGTTTTGGGAGTAATTATTATATTCGCTCCGAATTCATCAAGATTTGCAGCGATACTTTGATTAACATTTTTGCTAACTGTAAGCAGAGTAACGACAGAAGCAACAGACAGGATAAGTCCTATTATAAGGAAAAACGTTTTAGCTTTTCTTCTTCTTAAGCTTTGCAAAGATATGTTGTATAGTTTCATTGGTTATTTCTTTATTGATCATTGGTAAAATTTGTTATTGCCATCCAATTGTTATTCAATAGTTCTTTGTAGTCATTCGATAATTATTCGTTGTATTCATATCATTCAGTTGCTGAAGTCAAAAAATCAAAATTCAAAAGTAAAAAACCACTGTCAGAATTTTTTCTTCTAAACAATCTTGCAATTTTGTAATCTTTCAATTTTTAAATTCATACATCATCCCTGCCTTGCCGGCAGGCAGGCATTTTCCATCTTCCATTTACTGTTTTCCATTTTCCATTCATACTCTTCTTGTCCAGCCGGTTACTAAATACTCATCAATCTGGATTTCATTCCCAACGACTCTGCTTTGGATAGGGTCAGGCGGATATTTACCACACGATCCGCTGATTGCATCGAGATTATTCAAATCCCAGGTTGTGCCGCATGAATTACAAATCAGGTTACTCCCCTGAATATGAAAATCTTTTGAATCGCAAGGCTCACAAATACTAATTGCAGTTACAACTTTTCCATCCTCTGTTAGGTAAGCTAATAATGGAATAGTTGAATATGCACCTATGTAATCAAACTTTACGAATTTCTTTTCTTTAACTACATCAAGAGGGATGATCACTTTTCCATTCTTTGCATAAGCTATTGAGTAGGAATGATCGAAACGAACTGAAGGATAATTTACATTTCCACTGACTTTTGGCTGTTCTTTAATTATAGCTCCTTCTTTTGATGGTTTTGCATTGACATAAAAGATTATTGCAGCGGTAAAAAGAACAACGGCTAAACTAGCATACAGTCCCTTTCTGCTTGATTTATGATTCTTTTTCTTAAGCACTTTTTCTCTCTTATTATTTCCTTTTATAACGGAATTGGTTCTTGCTTGAAATGCAATCTGCGGATTAAGTTTGTTTCCACATTCCGGGCAGAATTTAACTTCGTTGTTTATTTTGCTGCCGCAATTCGGGCAGTAATTAATCGTTGTCATATTATCACCATTATTCTTTCACTTTAAAATCATGTTTAATAAGATTTTCTTTTGCCTGATCATGAGAAACCTCTTTCAGCTTCATATCGCATAAAGGACATTTCCCCGGTTCGTCGGAAATAACATTCCAGTCCATCGTATCCTGGTAAACTTTGCCATCTTTGTTTTTATCAATTTCCTGAAGATCAATTACACCTTCTCTTACAATTGAGGTATCTTGTTTCATTGATGTATCAGATTTGTCTTTCTTCATTTCCATATTGTGATTATGAGAATGTTTTTGCTGCCTTGAATCCTGAGCAAACGCAAAGCCGGCAGAAAAAAGAAAGACGATTAAAAGAAACGAAAAGCATTTAATTGATTTCATAACAGATTCCTTTCAGTGTGTTAAATAAATTGAATTAATTTTTTGAATTATGATTCCAAAAGCCTTCCTTCCGCTTTTGCTTGCTTTTTCATTTCCCACGATCTCCACAGATAGTAGATAACCGGGTACACAGCTAATTCCATCATTACAGAAGTAATAACACCGCCGACCATTGGAGCGGCAATACGTTTCATTACATCTGCGCCTGTACCTGTACTCCACATTATGGGGAGAAGTCCTGCAATGATTACAGATGCAGTCATAATTTTTGGGCGAACACGTTTTACAGCGCCATGATGTATTGCATCTTTTAAATCTCTAAGACCACGCATCAATCCTTTGTCTTTCCATTCTTTCAATGCAACATCGAGATAAAGAAGCATTACAACTCCGGTTTCAGCATCGAGACCTGCGAGAGCAATGATACCAACCCAAACTGCAATGCTTGTGTTGTATCCGAGAATGTAAAGAAACCAGAAAGCGCCAACGAGTGAGAAAGGCACCGCAAGAAATACAATTGCTACTTTTATAAGTGAGCGGGTATTAAGAAATATTATAACAAAGATGATGAACAACGTCATCGGAATTACATACATCAATCTTTCTTGTGCACGCTGCATATATTCATACTGACCGCTCCAAACTATATTGTAACCGGCAGGCAGCTTTATTTTTTCAGCAACTATACTTTGAGCATTCTTTACATAAGTTCCTACATCTATATCTTTGATATCTATATAAACCCAGGCATTAGGTCTTGTATCTTCGCTGCGGATAACCATCGGACCTTTTTTCGTTTCGAACTTAGCTATTTGTCCAATTGGTATTTGCTCACCAGTCGGCGTTGAGATCAAAACACGCTTTAAAGCTTCAATATTATCCCGCAGCTCACGGCTGTATCTAAGATTTACTGAATAACGTTCAAGACCTTCAACTGTGTTGGTTACACTCATTCCTCCCATCGCAGTTTGAATGACTTTTTGAACATCATCAATCAACAAACCGTAGCGGGCGGCTTCCAGCCTGTCAATTTCAATATCAAAATAGTTTCCACCGACTGCTCTTTCGGCAAATGCACTTAAGGTTCCCGGCACTGTTCGCATAACTGATTCAACTTCTCTTCCAATATTTTCCAACACTTGCAAGTCGGGACCAGATATTTTTATTCCCACAGGAGTTTTTATCCCTGTGCTTAGCATATCAGTTCTGGTTTTAATTGGCATGGTCCAGGCATTTGTTAATCCAGGAAATTGAATAGCACGATCCATTTCATCAATTAGTTTTTCTACAGTCATTCCGGGACGCCACTCTTCTTCAGGTTTTAACATTATTGTAGTTTCAATCATATCAAGACCAGCGGGATCGGTAGCAGTTTCTGCTCTTCCGATTTTTCCAAGGACATGATGAACTTCGGGAAACTTGCGGATTATTTTATCTGTTTGCTGTAGTAGCTCACGTGCTTTTGTAATTGACATACCCGGCATTGTTGTAGGCATATAAAGAAGGTCACCTTCATACAATGGAGGCATAAACTCCGAGCCAATCTTGCTGTAAGGAATGAGGGTTAAGCCTAAGATAATCAGTACACCCAATAAAACTGTTTTTTTATACTTTAGAACAAAATCAACTACAGGATGATATATTTTAATCAGGAATTTGTTTATAGGGTTTTTTTCTTCCGGGAGTATTCTTCCGCGAATCCAATATCCCATTAAGATTGGAACTATTGTAATTGATAAAATTGCAGCCGCCGCCATTGAATAAGTTTTTGTAAATGCCAATGGTTTGAACAATCTTCCTTCCTGTGCTTCAAGTGTAAATACAGGTATGAATGAAACTGTAATGACCAAAAGTGAATAAAAGAGAGAGGGTCCAACTTCTTTTGCTGCTTCCGTTATGAGTTTCCATCTGTCTTTTCGCTCTTCCGGAGGTTTCAAATTGTCATGCTCTATATGTTTATGAGCATTTTCAATCATGATGATTGCGGCATCAACCATAGCCCCAATTGCAATTGCAATTCCACCAAGAGACATTATGTTTGCGTTTATTCCTTGCCACTTCATTACGATGAACGACATGAGAATAGCTGTTGGCAGCGTGAATATAGCAACCATAGCACTGCGTGCATGAAGCAGGAATAAAATACATATTAATGCAACAATTATAATTTCTTCTATCAGCTTTTCTTTTAGAGTATCAATTGCTCTTTCAATCAAAGATGATCTGTCATAGGCGGTTGTGATCTTTACATCTTCCGGTAATCCCTGCTTAAGTACTTCTAATTTCTCTTTTACACTTTCAATAACACTCAAAGCATTCTCCCCATACCTCATTACAATAATTCCAGTAACAACCTCACCCTGACCATCACTTTCAGTTAATCCTCTACGCATAAGAGGACCAAGTGTGACATCACCAATGTCTCTAACATAAACCGGAGTGTTTGTCATCGGATTGACCATTACAGGAATATTTTTAACATCTTCGACAGATTTAATATATCCCAAACCCCTGATCATAAACTCCATCTCACCCATTTCGATGACTTCTCCGCCTACGTCATTGTTGGATTTCATAATTGCCATCTCAACCATATCTAACGGAACTTTGTATGCTAAAAGTTTTGCGGGATCAACAGTTACCTGGTACTGCTTAACAAAGCCACCTACACTTGCAACTTCTGCAACTCCTTCAACGGCGGTTAATTCATACTTTAAATACCAATCCTGGAATGATCTTAATTCCTGCAGCGATCTTTTATCTGAAGTTAATGTATATTCATAAACCCAGCCAACACCCGTTGCATCCGGTCCTAATGTTGGAACGACTTTAGGAGGGAGACGTTTTTGTGCATAGTTTAAATACTCGAGCACTCTGCTTCTTGCCCAGTAAATGTCTGTGCCGTCTTCAAAGATTACATAAACAAGAGAGTAGCCAAAGAATGAATATCCGCGAACAACTTTGGAACCCGGCACAGATACCATTGCAGTTGTTAATGGATAAGTTACCTGGTCTTCCATTATTCTCGGTGACTGACCCGGATATTCTGTATAAATAATAACCTGAACATCGCTCAAATCAGGAATTGCATCTACAGGTGTAGTAAACAGTGAGTAAAGTCCTATGCCGATAAGGAATAGTGTTGCAAGTATTACAAGAAATTTATTTCGTATAGAAAACTCAATTATCTTTTCTAACATTTTTTCTCCAATAATAAATTCGAAATACTACTTCTAAAGAAACTCATCCCAACCCTTTATAAGAGAAGGGCTTATTGTCAACCATACTAATCATATCTTTTTCCTGTCAGCACGAATCATGTAAAGTCGTATTCCAACAAGTCCCTCTCTTTGTAAGAAAGGGATTAGGGTGAGTTCAATTAGCATAATGAAAGAATATAAAATTTGTGACTTCATTCTGGGCTTTTCATTTTTACTTAACTTTAAATCCATTCTCAATCAGATTTTTCTTTGCTTCTTCAAGAGAAACTTCTTTTAATTCCATCCCGCATATCGGGCATTTACCGGGTTCATCCGAGATTACATTCCAATCCATTACATCCTGAAAAACTTTTCCATCTTTGTTTTTATCAATTGATTTTAAATCAATTACACCTTTTCTAATTAATGGTGAAGTTTCATCATGACCTGAATGAGATTCTTCTTCTTTCATATCCATTTTCTCATGATCCATTTTATCTTCATCTTTCATCTGTTCATGATCCATTTCTTTGTCTTCCTTCATCTGGTCATGCTTCATTTTACTATGATTCATTTCTTCCTTATCCTTTTTTCCATCCGTCTTCACCAAGGTTTCGCCGGATAAATCTTCCATTTTCCCTTTTCCATCTTCCATCTTTTCCTCATCCATGGGTTTACTCATATCCATACCCACGTGTCCCCTCATCAGGTTAATAGCAGCTTTAAGATTGCTTTCGGAATCAATAAGGAATTGAGATGAGGTAACTATTTTTTCTCCCTCTTTAATTCCATCAAGAATTTGGACATAACCTGAAGCATTAACACCGGTTTTAACTTCACGTGGATCGAAGTAACCACCGCCAAGTGAAATAACCGCCACAGTTCTTTCACCAGATCTGATGAGTGATTGTTCAGGTACTGCAACGGCATCAATTGAAACCGGAGATTTTATATTAACATTTGCAAACATCCCGGGTTTGAAATCATAGCTTGCTGTGTTTCTTACTTCTGCTCTTACTTTTACTGTTTTAGATTCTTCATTCAGGAAAGGATAAATGTAAGTGATTTTTCCTTTATACGATTTGTTTGGCAAGTATGATAAGTTTAATTCAATTTCCTGTCCGTTCTTTATCCACGGAACTTCATACTGATATACATCGGCAATAACCCAAACATTTGAAAGGTCTGCAATTTTAAAGAGTTCCATTCCTGCCATAATATTCTGTCCCTGTAACACCATCTTTTCAGTAACTATTCCATCCACAGGTGAATAAATAGTCATCGTCTTATTAGGCGTTCCTCGTTTCTCAAGTTCATTTATTTCTTTTTCAGATATATCCCAATATTCCAAACGTCTCTTTGCACTTTCTATTAAATCATTGGAACCTCTTTGAGCTTCCGGGGAGCTGCTCGCTAACATTTTTTTCTGGTATTTAATTGCCTGTAAATATTCTTCCTGTGTGCTTACTAATTCGGGGCTGTAGATCTCCAATAAAGGTTGACCTTTCTGAACATACTTGCCTGTGTAATCAACATGAAGCTTTTCAACCCACCCCATTATTTTTGTGTTAATGCTATAAACTTTTGTTTCATCATATTCCACTTTACCAACAGTTCTAATCGTTTTCTCCAGCTTTCTTTTTTCAACTGTTTCGATTTTCACACCAATATTCTGCACTGTAACAGGATCTATTTTTATTCCTTCGACATTTCCTTCGCCTTCATAAACAGGGACTAAGTCCATTCCGCAATCAGGTGCTGTTCCAGGTTTATCTGATGTATACCATGGATGCATTGGGTCCTGATAGTATGCGATTTTCTTTTTACCATCGCCACTCTTTTCCTCTTCATAGACCGGAACGAAGTCCATTCCATCAGATGCCTTTTTAGGTGTTGGAGAAGTTTCCTGAGGGTTCATCGGGTTACGGTAGTAAAGTATTTTCCTTTCTTTATTATCAGAGATTCTTGGTTCTCCTCCAAGAAAGAATTTTCCAATTGCTAAACCGATTATTAAAAAGATTACACCACTTATAATTACTCTTTTCATTTTTTCTCCGCTACTTAATTCCATTTTTAATTTGACCAATACTTAATCCCACAGCTTGTTCAAGTTGTGCCTGGCTTTGCAGGAAATTCATCTTCGACATATAAAAATCGAGTTGAGACATCAGCAGCATTCTGTATGCATCTATCAGCATTAAGAATTCTGTTTTACCTGTTTGATAAGCTGAAATTGTTGATTGTAAAGTTTGTTCTGCCTGCGGTATAACGGTATTCTGATACAAGTCAACTAAGTTCCTGTTGGTTTCAATTTTAACTAATGAGTTCTGCACATCCGATGCAACCATATTCCTCATTAAGTTGTATTGTTCTTCAGCTGTTTTAACATTCAATTCATTTTCTTCAACTTTGCCCGTGTATTTTCCACCGGACCAAGGAGCCAGCGGAATGTTAACGCCAACCATCAAAGCCCAGAAATCATCAGACGTATTTGCCATATCTTTATACATTACTCTTCCCATTATGTCGGGATAATATTCAAGTTTCGTTGCATCCAATTCAGATTTATACATATCAATGTTATAACCCATTCCTTTTAACTCAGGGCGATTTCCAAGAGCAAGATTATAAACATCATCAAACTGCCAGGATGGTAAGCTATCTGCAGGGTCGGGAACCAGACCAAGCTCTGCGTTTGCGGGTCTGCTTAAAATTGTATTTATCATTGTCTGAATATCTGTTTTCTCTTTTTCGAGATTTATCCCTTCATTTATTAAAGTAGAGAGTTCTGTTTGAGATCTTATTACATCAGGTTGTTTTCCCATTCCCACTTCATACTGCTTCCGGGTAATTTCAGTAAACTGTCTCATCAAATCCTGGTTCTCTTTATTTATCTCAATCTTTTTCTGAATCAGGTATAATTCATAGTAGTAATCTTTAAGCTGTTTGATAATTCGTTTTTCCAAAGCAAAGTACTGTTGCTCAACCATTGCCGCATTGTTTTCCATTGAAGAAGTCATTGCACTGATTTTTCCCGGGAAAGGGAACATTTGCTGAATAAAATAATCTGTTTCCATTCCATCTTTAAAAGGATTAGGAAATGATTGAACGGGTGTTTGGAAAAGCTCAACTCCTACTTGTGGAGATTCCCAGGTAGAAACCTGGTCTATCTTTGTTTTTGCGGCACTTGTTATGTTACGGGCTGCTTTAAGTTCAGGATTGTTTTGTAAAGCTTCTGCAACCAAACTATCAATGTAAACGAAATCCGGTTCCTGTATGAATGAAAAAGAATTAACAGGCTGGCTTGCAAGTCCGGGTGTTAAGATCGGATCGGGAAGATTTGAATTCCGTTCAAGTGCAGTGTTAACAGGCTCCTGTAATGATTCTTTGCCGCCTGTATAATTCAATTGTGCGGCTTGCATGAACGAGTTTATTGCCGCAAGTAATACAAAAATTAAAATTTTTTTTATGTTCATCTTTTCTACCTGGTGATTTTTCTTAACCGTGTTACCGGTTTGATCATTTGATTAAATATCAGAACGAATGGACAGAGTTATTCGTCTCTGAAAATTCAGTTAGAAAAGATTTTTAGATAAGAAGCTGGGATATGCTCAGGTAAATAGGATTACTGTTTAACGGGGGAGAAGTATCTGAATAAAACGAGCTCGAATTTAAATTTAATGAAACATCCTGGTAGTTTATAGTTTCAGCAACGAAATTTAATAATACCGGGTTGTTCGGGGTTTCAGTTTTAAAAGATAAAAAATCATCTTTAATTTTATTATATACAAACTCAGACTGGCAACATGGCAGATTCGCAGAGGTAAATTTAACAGGATAATCTGACTCTTCATCTTCACAGCAGGCGTGCTTCACTATTTTTGCTTTGTGCAATTCGCAAGCTTCTGCAGTGGTCATATCCATCATTTTGCAGATATGCAGAGTGATGGGCATTCCCGTTGTAGCTGTAAAGAAGAGTAAAGCTAAAGTTAATATTGAAATTTTTCTTTTCATCTGTTGACAAACATAAATACTTATTTGTTAGTAAGCAACGATAATGCCAGTATATTCTGTAACATAATTATAACTTTTTTTAACATTTAATTAAGGAAGGTAATCTTTATAAGAAACTGTTGAAACAGTTAACAAGGCTACTTTTTATTTATTAACCCACGACTTAAGGGTCTGTTGCATAACTCATTATCCTGACTTTTATGAACAACGGCTGTCAGGAACCATTTCCTGACAGGACAGAATTACCAATGTTTGGTCACGAAATGGTTCGTGACCACCGTGTTGATGCTGTTATGCAACAGACCCTTAAGTCGTGGGTTAGCCTCAAGAATAATAATGATTAACTGTTTCTCCGAAGGAGTCCTTTGGACAACGGTTTATTAAATTGTAGAAAATAGATAGCTATATTCTCTCAAATGGAAAATTTGATTCTCAGATTAAAGATGATTTTACTGCCTGGATTTAATTAAAACTTCAAAGAATATAATTCTATTATCGTAATTTTTTTGTTCTATTTTGCTTTTGCATAGTCGACCATTCCCTGGAAATCAATCACAACTACTGCTTCATCACCGATTACATAAGCATCATGGCCGGCAGGGAGTAAGGTTACGTCACCAGGTTTTGCATCGAAGGTTGTTCCATCGTCCATAATAATTCTTAAAGTGCCAGATAAATGATACTGGAAATGAGGAGCTTCACAACTTTTTGTATTTACAATTGGTTTAACAGAAGTTGACCATTTCCAGCCGGGTTCAAAAATCCCTCTGCCGATTACTGCTCCGCCAATATTTACAAGGTCAAGCTTTCCTAGAGGAAACTTTCTTGTTTCTAACGGTTTATTAAAACTAACTAATTCTGTTTTTTGGGCTAAAGTGTTTTTTTTAATTGTTGTTTCCATTTGATTTCCTCCTTAAACCCTTCCCGGTATACGGGAAGGGTCGTGTTTAAATTTACTTAACTTACTTCTTAAAAAAATATTTAAGAATTACTTTTGAGCTGATTGCATTTTAACATACTCTATTGATTCCAATAATTCTTCTGTGAACTGATCATAATCTACCTGCATACCATTAATGTAAGTGCTCCATCCCGCACTCGATTTAGCATAATGTACGGCATCTTCAATTTCCTCATCGGTTGCACCAAAAAGCTTTGCAACTTCAGTATGGAAGAAAGAGCAATACCCGCATTTTGTAGCAGCAGAAACTGCAACACCAATCAACTCCCTGTATTTATTTGGAATGGGACTTTCTTCAAGCTGAAGTGTTTTGAAAAGTTTCCATTCAAGTTCGAGAGACCTTTCAGGAATTAATTTGAAAAAGGAAGGTACTTTACCGAGTGTTTTTTCAATATCGTTGTAAACTTCCTGTTTTGTCATTCCACTTTGAGCCAATGAAGTGCTCATCAACAAAAATGCAAACAAAAAAATTGAAATAGCTTTCATTTGAAACTCCTTTAATTGTTAATAAAATCTTTTTGAATTACGGTGGTGAAAAATAAAACCCAAAAAAGTGGATTGCTTGTAGAAATGGAGTTAAATCATGTATAAATCAGAGTAAAATTCAGGCAGGATTTATCAGTTGATGGACTTCCTCAATATTAGAGGATAGCTTTTGCCGAAGTTCCACAGGAGAGCAGCCGGTTCGTTGCTTTACAAAATGATTGAAGTGTGACTGATCACTAAAATTAAGCTCTAGTGCAATTTCTGTTATTGTTTTATCTGTAGAAACAAGCTGGACTTTGGCTTCAAGCAAAAGCATATCATTGATAAAATCACGTGGAGTCTTACCATATGTTTCTTTCACGGCATCGGTTAAGTATTTGGGAGTTATATGCAACTTTTCTGCATACTGTTGTACCTCCCGCATCTCAATAAAATTTTTCTCAACCAAATGTTTAAACCTGTTTGCTAACTTAGTAGCTCTGCTTGAGCTTTCTTTTATTTGCTTTACGTGCGGGCGGTAAATTTCACGTATACGCAGAAGCAGAATAAAAATATAGTTTCGCAGCAGGAAATCTTTTTCATAAGAAAATCTTTCATATTCAGTGATAATATCTTTAAATGATTTTTGAAGAAGTGAACTTTCTTCCGCTGTTATATTAATTACATGTTCAGCTTCAGAGTTAAAGAAAGGAAATTCTTCTGTTAGGGGTCCTTTCAATAAGGGCTGTATGAAATCAGTCTTAAAATGAATACAATAACCTTTACAGTTGCTGATATTTGAAGAAGCATAAACCATATTTTCTGGAACAATAACTAAATCATTTGGTTTCAGCCAGCGGTAATCAGCACCTATATGTACATCATGTATTCCTTCGAGCAGCAGGTAAATTAAATTAAATCGTCTTCTCAATGCCCTAATTCCAATTTCAGGATCAACATTTTTATGCTTATCCTCAAGAGTTCCGGGCATGCACATCATATTTATATCATAAGAACGATCATCCCTGTTGATGAGTTTTTCAAAAGCTGCAAGATTATCTATTGTTAATATTTCTTTCTTAGGCATTTCTTTTATCAGAGTTAATATTAACAATTTCAATAGGTAAGAAGCAATGGTTTATGGTAAGATTTTGATAAGCTTTCTTGATTGAAACAGTTTATAAGATGTTTTTACTTATTAACCCACGACCTGCCTTGCTGGCAGGCAGGCTTAAGGGTGTGTTGCCTAACTGATCCTTTATCAATTTATTGATCCTCTACAAGGATCATATTTTTAGGTTTTTATTCTGAGTTACAATAATTAAACATCTACGATGTTATTTAATAATAACAGACCTCGTAGAGCCTGCCTGATGGCAAGGCAGGGTCATATTATTGTAGAAAGATAAAGCCAACATATTATAAATCCTCGTAGAGGATTAACAGAAATTATTTTCTAATGTTATGCAACAGTCCCTTAAGTCGTGGGTTAGCCTCAAGAATAATAATGATTAACCGTTTCGTCGAAGGAGTCCTTTGGACAACGGTTTATTAAATTGTAGAAAATAGATAGCTATATTCTCTCAAATGGGAAATTCGATTCTCAGATTAAAGATGATTTGGCTCAATTAAAAAAGCCCGGACAAGCCGGGCTTTATAGAAAGAATGAAATGAAAAAGTTTTATTTGATCAATGTCATTTTTCTTACTTCTGAAAAAGTTCCTGCATCGAGCTTATAAAAATAAAGTCCGCTTGTTAAATTCTTTGCATCGAAATTAACTTTGTAAGAACCGGCTTCCTTAAACCCGTTTACTAAAGTTTTTACTTCCTGCCCAAGCGTGTTGTAAATCTTTAGAGCAACATTAGCACCTTCTGGTATGCTGAAGCTTATTGTTGTGCTCGGGTTGAAAGGATTTGGATAGTTCTGAGCCAGCTCAAACTTTGCTACGGTTGTGAAACTAACTTCAACTGCATCGGAGTATTTATATGTGCCGTTAAAATCAACCTGTTTTAGCCTGTAGGAATATTTTCCAGGTGTAACAGAATTATCTGCATAGGAATATATCTGTATATTCGTTGTCGTTCCGTTGCCGTCAAGAAAAGCGATTCTGCTCCAGTTATCCGAAGAAGATTTTCTCTCTACTTCGAATCCTTTGTTATTTGTTTCAGTAGCTGTTGACCAGCGGAGTAAAACTGCATTTGGCTCTACAGAAACTGTGAATGAAATTAATTCTACGGGTATCGGTGCAGAAGGTGTAAAGTCTGTATAATATCTTGGAAAAATTTGATAACCACCGTCGTATGGAGCACTTGCGTCAAATTGAGCCCCTATCCCAATAACATCCTGCGGCCAGGTAGGTTCAGTTTGTCCGTCAATATCTGTGTCGGAGTCAATTCTAAAAACAACTGTATCAATTCCATCGCTTAGGGATAAGTTAGCGCTGCTACTTGCTGGCCAGGTGCCACCTACCAAAGATAAATCCTTAACAAGGATTAAGCTGCCTTCATACATCTCAGGATTGGCTTTATAAGCAGCAAGTGTTATTTCCATCGCATCAGGCAAAACACCACCTGTACCAACAGAATCCCAACCGGCAGTATTAGAAGGAACTATTTCAGTCATACCATTAAATTGAGTAACAACACCCGTTATAATAAGTGAATCTCCCAAACCCCAATTAAATACTGTGCCTGACATAAAAAGATCAGTTCCTGCTGTACCATCCCACAAATAAAATGAACTGTTTGATGTTTGAAAGTTTGGTGAAATAATTACACCGGCTACCTTAACCGTATCTCCCAAACGGTCAGGGACAAAATCCGCGTTCAAATCTTCAATAGCTTCTGCAATTGAAAGAGAATCTATTGTACTGTATGCAGGTTTACTAACTAACAAAATTGAAAGAACCAAAAAGGGAAGTAATAGTTTCTTCATAGCACCCTCTCCTTTAAGTTGATGTTAATGTTTGTCGTGAATTTGGTTCATAATGTAAAATGAAAAATCTTTTATTGCAAATGGTTGGGAGTAATTAATAAAGAATTAATATTGAGGCAAAATCCTAATATATGCTTCGGCGGGTGGGTCGTTATACTTAAAAGATAATCCCCCAGACTGGTTGGGGGTGTTTGTCTCAGGAAATAAATTATGTAATAGGGGAGTTAGTTCAAGGAGAATTAGTCTGCATAGAATTGATTTTTCAATTCTTCTTCAGAAATGTATTTAGAAGCTTGCCTGATTATTGCTTTTAGAGTGCCTCTATCAATCTCTTTATGATTCGGAATTGTTACTGATTGCTTCACATTATTTTTTAATAATCGGGCTAATTTAATGTGACTCCCTTTTTGTCCAGAGATTGTGAACCCAAATGTTTTGAATATTTTAATTACATCTTCCCCGGAAAGAACTTTTAGTCTAGGCATAGATAAGATTGTCTAATTCGACATTTGCAATAATTGTAGGGTTAGGGGCAATATCAAGGTCTTCCAGGCTTTCTTCTTCAAGATGCAATTCAAGCGCTTCCTTCAAATTTCTTACTAAATCATCCAGGGTTTCGCCCTGTGTAACTACTGGTAAATCAATACACTCTGCAACAAAATACTTCTCGCCTTTAAATATGTGGACACTTATTATTTTTTTCATTCTATTTTCCCGGTTGTTTATTAAACTCTGAATTAAGATAACATATTAAGGATAGAAAATCTATTCTCACTTTTTACGCTTATTAAATTCTCTCAAGAGATGCTTACTATAAAAAGATAATCCCCGTGTGTTGATGAGCTACTTACCTGTAAGCAGTTCTATTTCTTCTAAAGGGATTCCTTTTAATTTTCCCTGGCGGAATAACTTTACTCTCTTTTCGGATTCTTCCAGCCAGATTTTTTCTATTTCTTTATCCGGTTCATCAAGACTTTTTAATATGCTGTCTACTACCAATAATTTCTCTTGTGGGGAAAGCTTCATTGCGTTCTTTATAATTTCCTTGCTGCTCATTTAAGTCCTTCCTTTCGTTTACTAACAATATAACTTATAAGAAATTCTACCGCAAAATAAAAAACTACCAAAAAGTCTTTTAATTTTTTTCTTGCTAAAGCAGGTTTCAGGATGACGAGCGCTTTGGAATTCTTTCGCACCCTCTTTATATTTGAAAACTTAATTTTTGAAACTATTTCTACTAATTAAAGGATGTTATGCAAGACGCATGGAATACAGGAGCGATGGAATTATGGAATATTCATTCATTATTCCAGCATTCCGCAATTCCATTATTCCCAAAGTTTGTCAGGATAACTTATTGATGCAGAAAATTACTATTAGCGATCTCGGTAAGTATGTTGGACAGGAGATTTCTTTACAAGGCTGGCTTTATAATAAAAGATCGGGCGGAAAGATTAAGTTTTTGGTTTTGAGGGATGGAACAGGTTACCTTCAATGTGTTTATTTCAAAGGAAATGTTACTGAAGATATTTTTGAAACTGCAGACAGGATCGGGCAGGAAACTTCTATAGAAGTAACGGGAAAAGTTAAAGCGGAACCGAGAGCACCGGGTGGATATGAGCTCGATGCGACAGGTCTTAAAGTAATCAGCGAAGCTCACGATTATCCTATCACTCCCAAAGACCACGGAATTGAATTCTTAATGGATCACAGGCACCTGTGGCTTCGTTCGAGCAGGCAGGTCGCTATCTTAAAAATAAGGCACCGAATTGTAAAAGCTATCAGAGATTTTTTTGACGGCAACGGATTTACTTTAATGGATGCACCGATCTTAACTCCAAATGCTGTTGAGGGAACTTCCACACTTTTTGAGACTCCGTATTTTGATCTGGGGAAAGCATACTTAACTCAGTCGGGACAGCTTTATGGCGAAGCCGGGGCTATGGCTCTTGGTAAAATTTATACTTTCGGTCCGACTTTCAGAGCGGAGAAATCCAAAACGAGAAGACATCTTACAGAATTCTGGATGATCGAACCGGAAGTTGCTTTCAATGATCTGAATGACAATATGGATCTTGCAGAAGAATTTCTGGAATATGTTGTTCAAACAGTGTTAAAGGAAATGGAGGAAGAATTAAAAGTTCTTGAAAGAGATACAACAAAACTTAAAAATGTTAAAAAGCCTTTGCCAAGAATTACTTATGATGAAGCTGTCGGGATTTTAAAGAAGAGCGGAAGCCAGTTTGAATATGGAAATGATTTCGGCGGTGGAGATGAAACAATAATCTCGGAACAGTTTGATCGCCCTGTAATGGTTCACCGTTATCCCGCCGCAGTAAAAGCATTTTATATGAAACGCGATCCTGGAAATGAAAATCTTGCTTTAGCTGTCGATGTTCTTGCACCGGAAGGTTATGGAGAAATTATCGGCGGCAGTCAGCGGGAGGATGATCTTAATAAACTTCTTGAAAGAATTAAAGAACACAATCTTCCTCAGGAAGCTTTTGAGTGGTATCTTGATTTAAGAAGATATGGTTCCGTTCCTCATTCAGGTTTTGGGCTTGGACTGGAAAGAACTGTCGGCTGGATTTGCGGACTTGAACATGTTAGGGAAACTATTCCGTTCCCGAGAATGATTTACCGCAATACGCCATAAAGATGGAAGATGTTTGATGGAAGAGGGAAGATGGAAAAAGAGTAAAACAGAATTTGAAATTGAATTTCTATAAAAAATGGAGGGTTAAAATGAATAGTAAAACTGAAGAATTACTTAATAGAACTTTTGATTTTGGAGTTGACTGTTTGCTTTTTCTTGAAACTTTGCCAAAAAGTAAAATGTTTTCGGTTATTACATTTCAATTAGCTAAAGCATCAACATCTGTTGGAGCTAATTATGAAGAAGCACAAAGTGCAGAATCAGGTAAGGATTTTATTCATAAGATTGGAGTTGTTTTAAAAGAAGCTCGTGAAAGCAATTATTGGCTACGGGTCTTAAACGCTATTCTGCCGGATTCTAAAAAGATTGAAAAATTTAAGAATATGTTAATGAAAGTTTTGAACTTAAAAAGATATTTACATCGATTAAATTAACATCTCAACAAAATTTAGGTAAAAGAAAAATATAAAAATGGAAATTCTAAAAAACATCTTCCCTGCCTTGCCGGCAGGCAGGCATCAACCATCAACCATCTTCCATTAACAGAGAGATGACGTTAGAGACAATACTTTTTATACTTTTTGCAGGCATTGCTGCGACAACATCTGTCCTGATGATTACAAGATCTAATATTGTAATAGCGGCTTTGTTTTTGATTTTAAATTTTGGTGCGCTTGCGGGTTTATACCTGTTGCTTAATGCACAGTTCCTTGCCGTAACACAGGTTATAGTGTATGCAGGTGCAATTATGGTTCTTTTTCTTTTTGTAATTATGCTTCTTAAACCTGAGCACGAAAGAAGTATTTATAAAATTCCGGGGATGAAAATTTTTGCTTTTGCAATTGCCTTTTTGGTTTTTGTTCAGCTTGCATATCTGATCCTATTTTCATCATCATCTGAAAAGGTTTCTCCCGATGTTCAGGCGAGTATAAATGCAGGAACAATTGAAACGATCGGAAGGGAATTATTTACAAATTATATTTTACCTTTTGAAGCTGCAGGCTTTCTTCTTCTTGCTGCAACAATTGGCGCACTTATTTTAGCAAAAAAGAAGATCGAATAAAAAATGGAATGTTGGAATATTGGAGTGTGGAATGTTGGATTAATGAAGGTTGTATTTATTCCATGATTCCATTATTCCAGAAAGTAGATGAAGTTGTTAGTTATAATAGAAATAAATAAAGTGTAAACGACGATGTCTGTCCCCATAGAATATTACTTATTACTCAGCGCTTTTATGTTTATAGTTGGCGTAGCCGGAGTTCTTACAAGAAGAAATGCAATTGTTGTTTTTATGTCCGTTGAGTTGATGCTGAACTCTGCTAATCTTACTTTAATTACTTTCTCATCTTTTATGGGAAATCCGGTTGGACAGCTTTTTGTTTTCTTTGTAATGACTGTCGCCGCCGCCGAAGCTGCAGTTGGATTAGCAATTATTATTGCTCTTTTCAGGAATAAACAGACAGTTAATATTGATGAGATAAATATTTTGAAATGGTAAAAGCTGTCACACTGAGCTTGTCTAAGTGTGACAGGTTGAAGAAATAGAAGTCATCCTTCGACCTGCTTCGACTTCGAAGCAAGGCGAGCAGGCTCAGGAGGACACGCAAAATAAAGTTTTATGATTGATTTAATGTATTTAACGGTTTTGCTTCCTCTTTTAGGCTTCATTATTAATGGAGCTTTTGGAAGTAAAATCTCCGCCATAGGCGGATCAGCCTCTGACCGAAGAAATGAAAAAGTAATTGGCATTATTGGAAGCGGAGTAATCGGTCTTTCATTTCTTATTACTATTATTGCTTTCTTTCAGACACTCGCCCTTCCGGTTGAAGAAAGAAAAACAATAATAAATCTTTTTACATGGCTTAAAGTTTCTTCCCTCGATGTCGGTTTTGCTTACCAGG
>Ga0208373_1001824_pt1 | contig 26109 bp, 41 predicted proteins | sample RifOxyC2_FD_184036 | JGI IMG/M metagenome (GOLD analysis project Ga0208373, IMG submission 184036) | Soil microbial communities from Rifle, Colorado - Rifle Oxygen_injection C2 (SPAdes) | ecosystem: Environmental > Terrestrial > Deep subsurface > Rock core/Sediment | place: Rifle, Colorado... | reverse complement strand
CTTAAGATATACAAATTATTGTAATTCATCATATGCTAAATGGTAGATTTCTCGCCTCCCACTTCGGCTAATCGCTTCGCGGGATGGCTCGAAATGACAATTTTATTCTATTTTTACTCGAGAATAATTGCGGATCACGCGTTAAGAATCGATAAAGAATGTTAAGCGATCAAAAACCGGTTGATGAATGAGCTCAAATGTGTTAAGATAATTAAGAGCCTGTCTAACAACTACATCTGATAGTCATAAACGGCATATTTCGGCTGCAAAACACGAACTGCTCGTCAAGGTAGCTTTAGCTATCTTTCCTCACACTTCGCGCTTTTCGCTCGAAATCTACTCGTTTCTTTCTTCTGGAGCAGTTATTAGACAGGCCCCAAGAGATTAAATAGTCAAGGAATATATGGCAGAACCAAAAAAACGGAATAACAAATCTCGGAGGGGCACAAGAAGAAGAAACATCAAAGAAGTACTACCGAAGGTAATCTATTGTTCAAATTGTCACGAGGCAACCCTTCCGCATAAAGTCTGTAAGAATTGCGGTTATTACGGTGGAAAACTTATAATCGAGAAGCCCGAGAAAGTATCCGAGGATTTAGAAGGGGGAAAAGAAGACGTAAAAATTAAGAAGAAGTAATATGAACAGGCATTTATCAAGAATTGTTGCAATGCAGACCCTTTACGAATACGATTTCAGGGCCAATTCAGATCTTTCTGAAATACTTTGCAGAAATATCTCGGAGTACGAGAACAAAGTTGATGAAGAGTACGTGAGATCATTGGTTAACGGGACACTCAAAGATATAGATAGGTTCGATAAATTAATCGGAAAATCTGCTCCTGAGTGGCCAATAGATCAGATATCGGTGATAGACAAAAATATACTACGATTGGCGGCATACGAACTTACAACCACAAATGATATCCCGGCAAAGGTGGTAATAAATGAGGCGATAGAGCTTGGCAAGCAGTTTGGTGGCGACAACTCATCGAAATTTATAAACGGCGTATTGGGAACAATAATGGACGGCTTAGACGAGGCGAAGGAAGATGATAAGTGAAGACTATAAGAAATTCGAGAGCTCCCTTGGCGTAGAGTTCAATGATAAATCACTCTTGCAGATTGTATTTACTCACAGATCTTATCTCAATGAGCATAGAGGGTCAAAGCTTACTCACAATGAAAGGCTGGAATTTTTAGGTGATGCCGTGTTAGAACTTTGTACTACGGAATATTTGTATAAGAAGCTTGCAAGACCCGAAGGCGAGATGACGAATTTAAGAAGTGCAATGGTAAAGGGCGAATCGCTCTCAGAGGAAGCAAAGAGATTGGGGATGAACGATCTTATTAAAACCTCACGCGGTGAGTCAAAAAATACCGGAAAAGCTCGCGACCTAATTTTAGCTAACGCTTTTGAGGCGCTAATTGGAGCGATATATATTGATAAAGGTTATAAGGAAGTATACAAATTTATCGAAATTAACATCGTATATAAACTTGATGATATTGTTAAGGAAGGACTCTGGTACGATCCAAAAAGTAGATTTCAAGAAATGGCCCAGGAGAGCATAGGTATTACGCCATCATACGACACATTGTCAGATACAGGTCCGGATCACAACAAAATTTTTGAAATGGGTGCCTATATTGAGCGTGATTTGGTTGGAAAGGGAAGCGGACAGTCAAAACAAAAAGCTCAATCGGAGGCCGCAAAAGATGCCTTGAGCCGTTGGGAAGAGATTTTAAAGAAATACAGTTAGATCTTTCTTCGCACTATTTTAAGTGTCTTAAGATAGAGGAAGCCGTTCTCTCATCTCCAGATTGTATTCGCCCAACCCCAATCTAGGAGTTTTCTTGCTTCGTCGGCCGAAGCTGGGGCAGTATCGGCGTATGTCTTTAAAATTATCGCGATTAATGTATGACCATCTCTTTCGGCAGCGCCGACAAGACAATGTCCAGATTCTGGCATATAGCCTGTTTTGACACCCAGGGCACCCATATAATTGTACTCCCCCACCAATCTGTTTGAATTATCGAGTGGATGCGAAATCGTGCCTTCGGTGTTCGTCACGATGTATTTCGGCGTAGAAACAATATCTTTAAATAGCTTAAAATTAAGTGCGTATTTTGTAATTGTAAAGAGATCTTGAGCTGAAGAATAGCCGGATGTATCAAGCCCAGCAGGATCTTTGTATTGGGTGTCATTCATCTTAAGACGGATTGCAGTTGTATTCATAATCTCAACGAATCTGTCTACGGAGTCGGGGGAGTCAGGATCCAATTGCTCCGCCAAGGCGAGGGCGGCGTCGTTGCCGGATTTTATTAACATGCAATAAAGAAGATTTTTCACATCAATTTCTTCGCCTACGCGCAAAAATGCATCTGCGCCCGGTTGATAAGCGGCTCTCTCGCTAATTTCTGCGATATCATCTAAATTGTAATTTTCAAGAACTACTACAGCCGTCATTATCTTGGTAGTTGAGGCGATAGGCACTCTTAAATTTGAATTGTGTTTTAGAAGAACTTCTCCGCTTTCAAGATCGGCTAGCATGTATCTGTCCGCATAAATATTTGGTATTTTTGCAGAGCGCGACACAGAAGGAGTATCGACAAGCTCCGGCAAATAATAACTTGGGCTAATTGCTTGGGCCGCTAAGCTATCGCCAAATTCCTGTTTTCGTAAAGCATTATCAAATTTATTCGATGCGGAACTAACGCCAAAAGCATTTAGTACTATTGAGAAAAAGATTATCGATTTAATTATCATACTGAATTTCCCCGATACTTATCTTTTTGTATTCTCCAGGTTTTATTTTGAGATCATTGATCTTAAGATTGGAAATCCTAATTCTTTCAAGTTTCGCGATCACAAGACCGATTTTATCACACATCTTTCTAATTTGTCGATTGTGGCCAGTGGTAAGCACTAAGTTAACTATATGCCTGTTGCCGTCAGATTTGAGTATTTCAACATTTTTTGCTTTCATAATCACTCCGTCGATCAGCATCCCCTTAATCAACTTTGAGACGATTAGATCCTTGGATATGTCCCTTTTGGCGTAGAAGGTGACTTGATACTCTTTTTCACTTCCATGTTTAGGATGAGACAGCTTATGGGCAAAATCACCATCGTTTGTAAGTAGCATCAATCCCTCGGATTCTTTGTCAAGTCGTCCAACAGGATAAACTCTTGGCGATTTGGGGACTAGGTCCAAGACATTTTTCCTCCCCCGCTCATCACTTGCCGTGGATATAATTCCTCTAGGTTTGTAGAGAGCGTAGATAATTTTATTCTCGGAAAGATTAACAGGACGCTCTTTAAATGTTACTTTATCGCTTTCTTCCGCAGTATCTCCAAGAACCGCAACCCGGCCATTGATTTTAATTTTCCCGTTCAAAATATGCTCATCAGCCTTTCGCCTAGAGCATACCCCTGCATCACTTAAATATTTATTAATCCTCATGTAACAACGCTGACTTAACTACACTGAACCATCACTGACAAATGAATCTATTTTTTGTAACTGCGTGCGCCTAGAAGCTATCTCATAAATAAGTCGAGTTACATTAGATTATCGTTTCCAGGACATAACAATCATTGATCTGTCATGCTGAATTTATTTCAGCATCTCAATGGGATTCTGAAACAAGTTCAGAATGACACGGCTTATGATGATTTATGAGATAGCTTCTAGTCGTTTGTTTCCGTGTCGGTTCTCTCTATTGCTTTATTCTTCGCCTCGCTTTTAAGGGAAATGTGGACATCATCAAGCTGTTTTTTGGACACTGGCGAAGGTGCTCCCATAAGAGGATCTTTGGCGTCTCCCGTCTTCGGGAAAGCCATTGCTTCCCTTATCACATCTTCATCGGCAAGTATTGAAGCCACTCTATCTAAGCCAGAAGCAATTCCACCGTGAGGTGGTGCACCGAATTCGAATGCTTCGAGCATATGACCGAATCGCCTATTCTTTTCCTCATGATCCACGCCCAGAAGATCGAAAATTTTATCCTGTATCTCTCTCTTGTGTATTCTAATTGATCCACCGGCAATCTCGAAACCATTTAATACTAGATCATACGAGTATGCGCGCACCTTTTCAGGTTCTGTATCAAGTTTGTCGATGTCTTCTGTGTTAGGCATAGTAAAAGGATGATGATCTGAAACTAGCTTGCCGTCAGATTTAGATCTAACAAACACCGGCTTGTCGATAACCCAACAGAAAGCTAACTCATCGCGTTTGCTCTTGTCAGCTCTCAGATCTGGCTTGTCGCTTTTATATTTCGCGAGCGAATCATTGTATTTAACGCGTTCAAAAGGAGTCGTTTTGATCTTTTTATGAGGTAGAAGTTTTGAAATCATTTCAATCATCATATCCTCTATCAAATCCATGATATCTTCTTGATCCACAAAACTCATTTCAATATCGAGCTGTGTAAATTCCGGTTGCCTATCTCCTCGCTGATCCTCATCGCGAAAACAGCGCGCAATCTGAAAGTATTTTTCGATGCCGCCCACCATAAGAAGTTGCTTAAATTGCTGAGGACTTTGCGGAAGAACATAAAATTCTCCCGGGTACAATCTGGATGGGACCACAAATTCCCTGGCTCCCTCCGGGGTGGATTTTGTTAAGTATGGAGTCTCAATCTCTCTAAAATTCTTATCCCAAAGAAATTCTCTCACAAATCTAATTATTTCATGTCTCAATGTAATGTTTCTATTCATGCGAGTAGATCGTAAATCGAGATATCGATATTTAAGTCTTAGCTCCTCATCAACTCCTTTGGTATCCTTATCTATTTCGAATGGAGGGGTTTTTGCTTCATTGAGGATTTCGATCTCTTTAGCTTCCATTTCTACCGTACCGGTTAAAAGTTCAGTATTGACCATTTTCTCCGGTCGCCTATTTATCTTCCCCGTAATCGACACAACCCATTCCGGACGCAAACTTTCAACTTCTTTGTGAGCGCAAGATCCCGGTACAACTACAACTTGGAGGAGACCCGACATATCTCTGATATCCAAAAATACGATCTTTCCATGATCTCGTCTCTTTGAGATCCAACCCGAAATTTTGACTTCATGTCCTATGGACTTTAACGTTTCCGATATTAATATTCGTTTCATACTACTCCTTTAAAAGTCTCGCGGTTTTGCTTTATATATTTTAGTAACTGTTTTTCTTATAGCAGTAATTATTTTATCAGATTCTTCAAATTTCATCGTCGATTTCAAATCTTGGAGATAAATATGAAATGCGATATTTTTGTTCCCTTTGCCGAATTTATCAGATGGAAATTCATCGAACAGCTCAACCATCTGAATATTTTGAGAGAGTGAATAAATTGTTTTTTCAACATCTCTGACTTTGATATTTTTGTTAACAATAAAAGCCATATCGCGGACCACAGAAGGGTATTTCGATACTGTCCTAAACTTTATATCGGGAAATTTGACTTTGTATTTTATCTCTGACTTAGCAAGTCTTGAATTAGAATTAAGATCGTCTACACATAGCTCAAAATAGAAGCACTTTCTTTTTCGAATTTTAAGCATATCCTTTGTTCTTTGATCAAGCTCGGTAATTTTAGTGAGAGTACCAGAGCGTGTTTTTTTAAGTAGTGCCTGTAATGACTTATCTAAAATACGATCGGCGTCTTTTCCGCAACAGAGTGCAGCAAGATTAAACTTTTCTCTGTTTTTCAAGAACGCGCTACCAAGCTCAAAAACAGATATTCGATCGAAAGACTGATTCTTGGATATTGTTTTGAGCAGTAATGGTATTAAGCTCGGTCTCAGATATAGATCTTCTTTCTCACACGAATTTGAAACTTTTAGTAAGTTACTCTTGGCAAAATGGTAAATCCCTATTTCGTCGTTACGAATAAATGAATAACTAAGGTTTTCGCTAAATCCGTTTTCAATCAATATGTCTTTTAGCATTTCCTTGAATTTGAAAAAAATGTTTTCGTTTTTTACTCTCTTAGTGGTGACTTTTTTCATATCAATATTTTGATAACCAAATATTCTTCCGACTTCTTCAGCAAGATCTTGCCAAATAGAAATGTCGGACCGATAAAGTGGAACAATAGCTCTCCCCTCTTTGATCTCACAACCGATTCTTCGCAATATTGAATCGATATCGTGAGCGGACAGATTTGTTCCAAGTAATTTGTTTATGCCGGCATAATTAATATCAATTTCTATGCTCTGCCCTTTCTCGCCATGCTTGAGAATCCCAAACGATATCTTTCCACCTGCGATTTCAGAAATTAGTTTTACAGCTTTATTCAGAGCATATTCTACGCCACCGGGATCGATACCTCGCTCAAATCTGTGGCTTGCTTCAGTAGCAAGGCCGAGCAACTTGGACGATTTTCTGATAACTCGTCTATCGAACTCGGCGGCCTCTATTATTACATCCGTTGTAGAATTTGTGATTTCACTTCTGACGCCACCTATGATCCCGGCGATTGCGATTGGCCCTTTTGCGTCAGCTATTACAAGATTGTCTTGAGCAAGCTTTCTTTGTTTATGATCAATCGACTCAATATTTTCTTTAGATTTAGCTCTTCTAACAACGACTGTATCCCCATCAATCTTATCTGCATCGAAGGCGTGAAGAGGATGCCCAAGATCTAACAGAATATAATTTGTAATATCAACGACGTTGTTAATTGAGGATATGCCGACCAAATCCAGCCGTTTTTTAATCCAATCGGGAGATTCCGCAATCTTAACTCCCTCAATAAGTCTCGCCATGTATTGAGGGCAAGCCGTAATATCATTCACCTTCAGGGAAACTTTATCCGTTATTTGCTTTCCTGACATACTTAGCTTAATTGGAGGTCTCACAATACTTCTTGAATAAAGTGCGGAAATCTCTCTGGCTACACCAAAATGAGAAAGACAATCGCCTCGATTCGGCGTTATATCAAGATCAAATATAGCATCAGAATCGAGCAACTCACCGACAGCTCTCCCTAACTTGAATTTATTGTCAAGTATCAATATGCCGGTGTGATCATCTCCGATGCGAAGTTCCAGTTCAGAGCAAAGCATCCCTTGGGATTTTACTCCTCGTATCTCAGCCTCTTTTATCGTATGGTCCCCCACCCTAGATCCAGGGCGAGCGAATGGTACCAGCTGGCCGACCTCAATATTGGAAGCGCCGCAGACAATTTCGTAGCTATTTTCCCCATCATCAATCTTAACCAATCTCAATTTGTCGGCATCGGGGTGTTCTTTGATAGCGAGAATTTTTGCAACCACAATATTTTTGTCGATATCTGTTTCTATTGAATCAACTGGAAAACTGCAAAGCGAAAGCTTCTCCGCCAATTCCTCATTTGATGTATTAAATTTTAGATAATCCTGAAGCCAGGACTTGAGTACTTTCATAATTCTATTAATTTACTTGTACGCTTAAGAAAATTGTTTTAAAAATCTTAAATCACCCGATCTAAAATCTCTGATATCATCGATTCCGTACTTGATCATCAGCATCCTCTCAACACCCATCCCAAAGGCGAAACCGCTGTATTTCTTTGGGTCGATCCCCATATTCGATATTACTTTTGGATGAACCATACCGGCCCCCAAAAGCTCAAGCCATTCCCCTTGATGATATACATCAACTTCAAAACCGGGCTCGACAAATGGGAAGAAGCTTGGTCGAAATCTAGTTTTGGCATCATTACCGAACATCTTTTTGAAAAAATGCTCTAATGTGAATTTGAGATGCCCGACACTTACATTCTTATCGACATAAAGGCCTTCAATTTGTATGAAAGAATTTTCGTGCCGCGCATCCGTCGCTTCATTCCGGTAGGTCTTGCCGGGGACCATGACAGCAAATGGCGGCTTATGTTTTTTGCCGTATCTGATTTGGCAATTTGATGTTTGGGTTCTCAAAAGTTTTCCATCCGTAAGCCAGAAGGTATCTTGCATATCTCTAGCCGGGTGGTCATCCGGCATATTTATAGCGTCGAAATTATACCATTCATTATCGACTTCCGGTCCCTCAAAAAGATCAAAACCCATTTCTTTGAGTATCGTAACCGCTTCTCTTATAAAAATAGTCGATGGATGGTAGCTGCCTGTGCTCATTTATCAGCCCTTGGTTTAGTCCTAAAGAACAGTTCAACTAAGAATGACGCAAGAAATATCGGTATCGCAATCCACAGATCAAGCACACGTAATCCGCGCAGAATGGCCGAAGTGGTAATGGCAATGCCCAGAAGAGCGGAGATTCTGATAGATCTTCCGAAGTAATCTGAAAAATCGTAATTTTTAAATATGACATATCTTACGAAAATTTGTATTAATGCCAAGATACAAACCGAGGTTGCAAAAAGCGAAATGTAGAATATCGCGATCTGGCCACTGTTGATCTCTGCGGGATTGTAGTTGAATATCGAAAGTATCAGCGCAGAGAGAGAAAATACGAAGAGGGCGAGGAGTGCAAAAAGTCTACTTAATACGTGATTTTCCGACATCGCTTTTATTTTCGATTAATTCTTCGGGTAAGCCGGTGATAATAATCTCATTTATCGCATTATCAACAATAAATATCAATTTTGGCAATCTTCTTATCTTGATTTTGTCAGCTAATTCTCGCCAGATATTGCTACTTAGTTTGTTGAGATGCTTAAGTATCTTATCAGGATAATTCAGGGCTGATATATATATTTTGGATTGAGATAAATCTGAAGAAGTTTCTACGCGGACAATCGATACTATATTATCTCTTGAGTGATTGACTAATATTTGAGACAGGTTCCGCTTTATTGTCTCGTTAATGCGGATCAGTTTAAATGATTTGTCTATCTTTATCGTTTTGACCATTGTGGCGCGCGCCTTGCTTTCTTAAGTCCGGGTTTCTTGCGCTCTGTCTCTCTTGGATCGCGCTTTAAGTAACCCGCTTTTTTGAGAGTTACTCGGAGCTCCGCATCATAAGCTACGAGGGCTCTTGCTACGCCATGACGAAGCGCGATGATTTGAGCCATATAACCACCACCCAACACTTTCGCCTCGATTCCAAACTCCTTGCTTTTACCAGCAAGGATCAATGGTTTAAAAACTTCGCTCGGGTAGATATGGGGGGCACCGTTTAGGATCATCTTCTTATTATCCGAGACTAATCGAACCCGTGCGACCGAAGTTTTGCGCCTTCCGGTACCATAATGGTATCTATCTGTTTTTTGATCCGTCATATTCTAATCCTTAAACTTTATATTTTTATGAGGGTGAATAGAGCCTCGATAAATTTTGAGCCTTTTAATTTGATCTTTTGCGATTTTATTTTTTGTAAGCATTCCCTTCACGGCGTGAAGCAGTATTTTCTCCGGATTACTTTCAAGAACCTCTGAATATGTGGATGTCTTTAAATTACCGATGTAGCCTGTGTGCTTGTAGTATCGCATCTGCTTTGCCTTAGAGCCGCTGACCGAAATGGAGGCCGCGTTTATTGCAACTACGTATGCACCGGAATCTAAATTTTGCCGAAATCCGATTTTCTTTTTACCTCGCAAAAGATCTGCAATTTGTGTAGAGATGCGGCCTAAAACTGCGCTTTTGCAGTCAACGATGTGCCAAGATCGGTTTTGAGTCGGTTCTTTTTCCATAATCTATTTAGACTTTGTCTTTTTATCACTAATTGTTTTTGAGGGTTTGATATTTTCATTTTTATTCTTCGACTCGAGATACTCTTGCTTTCTAGAAAGCTCCAGGAGGGCCATTGGTGCGTTATCACCAAGGCGATTGGAAAGTCTATACATTTTGCAATAACCGGATGTAACACCTCCGTATCTTGGTACTATTTGCTCAAATAGTTTTTTATAAGAATTTTTATCAAAAAGAGTGGATTTTGCGAATCTTCTTGATTGCAGATTTTGAAGTTTTGACTTATTTATCAAAATATCGATCTCGGATTTAACAATCATAGCCTTCTCCCTTGTAGTCTTTATAGATTCATACAAAATCAGCGAGGAGAGAAGATTCCTCACCAAACTTCTTCTGTGTGCTGATTTTCTTGATAATTTAGAAGCCATTATAACCTTGTAATCATCTCTTTGATTTCATCTAGCCCTTTTTTGCCAAGTCCTTTAATCTCCGAGAGCTTCAAATCTGAAAGTCTCTGCACTCCCGCTAAACTTTTAATGCCGGCATTTAGAAGCGCATTTGAAGTTCTCTGGGAAAAGCCTGAGTCTTCGATTTTAGTTTTCGGTGAAATTACGGACTCTTGCACAGATGTGGAAACTTGCGACGCATCGTCATCTCCTTCTCCGATATTTTCAATAATTTCTTCGTTTGCGGCAGTCATCGACTCTGCAGGAGCTTCGTCAAAAGAAAAAGACCGGTAATGATCTATCAAAACACTCGAGGCCTGTACAATAGCCTCTTTTGCTGAAATCCCGCCGTTTGTGGACACCTCCAGGGTAAGCTTATCGTAGTTTGTCATTTGTCCAACACGAGTATTTTCTGTCTCAACCTTAACGCGCTCAACAGGTGAAAATGACGCATCTACTAAAATTAATCCTGGCTCGGTTTTGTCAACCTCCATTGATTCAGTCGGTCGGAAACCTCTATCATGCTCAACGGTGATTTCTAGGTTGAAAGTAGCATTATTGTCCAAGGTGGCTATTACTTGATCAATGTTCACAATCTCTACTTCACTATTCTGTGTGAAATCAGCCGCAGTCACTTGGCCCGGTCCCTTTTTGCTAAGAGTAATTTTCACGGGATCTTTGGAATGGGATTTAATTTTAAGACTTTTCAAATTTAACAAAATCTCAACAACGTCTTCCTTTACATGCGGGACAGAAGTAAATTCGTGGCTAACCCCCTCAATTTTAAAAGATGTTATAGCGGCACCGGGCAAAGAGGAGAGGAGAACTCTTCTCAAAGCATTGCCCAGAGTTGCTCCGTACCCGGGATGAAGCGGCTCGATTACGAATCTTGAGATCGAACTGCTAACTTTCTCTTCATAACTTTTTGGGAGGATAATTTTATCCATTGAACTCCTTTACCTTGAATAATATTCTGCGACCAAGCTTTCGTTGACATTGATATCTATCTCGTCAGGCATTGGTTCCCTTTTAATAATAAATTTCTTTGAGGACTTTTGATATTCTGTCCATGCGGGAAGTTTTGAGATTTTCGGCTCTTCATTACTCTTTTTAACAATCTCCACCTCATCATGAGCTTTTAAGATTATTGATGCGACGGAGACTCTTTCACCGTTCAGTCTCAAGGCTCGGTGGGAAACTGCTTGTCTTGCAGCTGATCTTGAGCTAAAAAGACCTGTAATATACGCAAAGTTGTCTAGCCTCAAAACAATCGACTTCATCAAATTTTCAGTGGTATTACCGGATGCTTTATCTGATTTTTTGTAAGTGCCCTCTAACATAGAAGCCGATATACCAAAAATTGCGGAAAGTTTTTGCTTTTCTCTTAGCTGTCGACCGTACTCTGATATTTTTTTCTTCATTCCCGGTCCATGATCGCCAGGTCCGTATGGCCTCTTTATCATTGCGCATTTTTGAGCATAACAACGTTCACCTTTCAAAAAAAGCTTCTCTCCCTCCCTGCGACAACTTTTACATGCATTCTTCATAAATTCCTTCGGAATTTATCCTTACGAATTACAAATTAAACGAAAGTACGAATCAATATGGTGGTTATACACGTCTCGACTTTTTTGCTCTGCATCCGTTGTGTGGCGAAGGAGTAAGATCTTTAATGGTGTCAACAGTAATCTGTGCATTACTCAAGCTCCGAACCGCAGCTTCTCTGCCGGGACCGACACCGCTCACGAAAACTGAGGCTTTTGCTAGGCCGAATCCTTTCGCTTTCTCGATTGCAGAAGTCGATGCCAATTGCGCGGCGTAGGGGGTGGATTTTTTTGTGCCTTTAAACCCCAGCGATCCTGAAGAAGCCCAAGATATCACATTACCATCGACATCTGTAATGCTGACAATAGTGTTATTAAAAGTGGACTGAATATAAATTCTTCCCTCCGATACGTTTCTTTTAGCTCTTTTTTTAATCTGACTTTTCTTAATTTCTGCCTTAGCCATAGTCTCCTCTGGATTTTTCCCTACTAATTTACCTGTCTGCCGACAGGCAGGCGAATAACTTCGCGAAATTACGAATGTTACCACACTGAATCATCGTACTATTACCACCGCGGATCTGTGCCACAGATAGTCACGGATATCGATTCAATCTGTGCTAATCGGTGGTATGAATCTGTGGTGGTAATAATACACTGATTGGTGCGTTATGTCTTTTGTGACGGCGCCTTCTTGCCAGAGCCTACCGTCATCTTTCTTCCTCTCTTCGTCCTTGCATTGGTTTTTGTTCTCTGCCCTCTAACCGGCAATCCCTTCATGTGTCTTATCCCTCTATAGCTGCTGATCTCTTTCAGCCGTTTGATGTTCTGAGAAATCTGCATTTTAAGATCACCCTCAACTCGGTAATCTGAACCAAGAACACCGCGGATAATTTCCACGTCAGCATCTGATAATTCGGAAACTTTCTTTTTCTCATCGATCTTGCATCTTCTTAAGATTTTTTTGCTCGTAGAAAGTCCGATACCGAATATCGCGGTTAGCGAATAAGCCACCTGCTTGTTATCTTGTATGTTTACACCTGAAATTCTAACCATATTTTATTTCCTAACTCTCTTAACTCGCTTAAGTAACTTAAACGACTAACTACCCTTGCCTTTGCTTATGTTTTGGTGTATCACAAATCACAAAAAGACGTTTCTTGGCGCTAAGCCTTTTCGACTTCCCTTTTTTACTTCTGGACACTATCTTGCATTTGCCACACATTTTTTTGACTGACGGCCTTACTTTCATAGGATCACTTTCTGTATGTAATTCTTCCTTTTCCCCAATCGTAAATCGAGACATTAACGACTACTCTGTCGCCCGGCATAATATTTATGCGATGCATTTTTAAACGACCACCCAAAGTAGCGTGTAATTCGTGCCCGTTATCAAGTTTTACTGAAAACAAAGCATTAGGAAGGGTCGCCTTGACCACTCCCTCAACTTCGATTGTATCCTTATTTTTCATGTCCCTTGTAGTATAATATCATATAAAATTTCATCAGTCAACATTTACGTGACCACAATCGGATCTTTTTTGGTTATCAATATGGTTTTCTCAAAATGAGCCGATTTATTCCCCGATTTTGTCCTTACTGTCCAGCCATCGATGTCCGTATAAACTTCCGCTTTCCCATCAACAAGCATGGGTTCGATTGCCAGCGCCACACCCGGAAGAAGCACATCCCCAGTGCCTTTTTTGCCAAAGTTTGGCACTTGGGGATCTTGGTGAGGGGCTTCTCCTATTCCGTGTCCAACCAAGGATTTTACGACGCAAAAACCAGATTGTGTCGCGATCTCTTCAATCGCATTTCCAATATCACCGATCCTACGACCGACATATGCAAGCGCTATGGCTTTTTCAAGGGACTTCTTTGTTGCTTCTATAAGATTTATATCTGACTTATTTTTAGGTTGACCGACAATCATAGTTTCGGCCATATCGGTATACATACCTCTAAACTCAACTCCTAAATCAAGGCTCACTACGTCTCCGTCCCTTAGAGAAATACCAGCTTTAGGTATCCCGTGCACAACCGCATCATTTATCGATACGCAGAGTGAAGCCGGAAAGTTTCTCGAGCCGTCAGAGCTATAGTTTAAGAATGAGGGTCTACCTCCTCTTTTCCTTATACTCTCTTCGGCGATATTATTAAGTGCCAGCAAAGTTACGCCGGGTTTTGCGGCGTCCGCCGTTTCGATCAAAGATTCCCGCAGTATCTTGCCGCCGTTAAGAAAATCGTCAAGCTTTCTGTCTGCAATCAGATTCATTTATACCTCAGAAACTTTTAAAGCAATCTCACTGGCGACTCCTTCTATGCTCTGCTCTCCGTTAATCTCAAGTACAATCCCCTTCGATAAGAATACTTTACGTACCTCATCTATTCGTGGTATATATTTATCAAGCCTGGTCGCTACAGTAGATTCATTGTCATCTGCGCGTGTGATAAGGGCGGCACCGCATTTTGAGCAGATATTCTCTTCACTTCCAACATATATAGACCCGCATCCAGAGCATACTTTTCTCTTCATGGCTCGTGTAAGCGCCTCTTCCTTCGAAACATTTACTATAATTAGGCAAGGCTTTACTATATGAAGAGCGCGGCAAGCTTCAAAAAACATCTCTGCTTGCTTTGTCGAAAATGGAAAATTATCCAAGATTACAGTGCCGGTTGAATATTCAAGGCATTTTTGCACTAAATCGATAGCTATCGAGTCGGGTTGAGGATTACCCTTGTCGTATTCTTCCTTCATCTTCTTGTAAAAAGGATCTGAAAGGTCGGCGCTCTCAATCTCAGCTCTTATTAGATCGCCCATTCCAAATGACTTTGTTTTTCTCTCTTTCGCAAATATCTCAACTTGAGTACCTTTGCCCGATGCGGGCAGACCCAAAAAACAATAAATTTTTCTTTCTGAATTTGTCATATCAAATTTTCACTTACCATTTTAAACTTAAGACTTATGACTTATGACTTAATAACTGTCGTAGGTATGCATCAATATTTGTGCATCGATTTGTTTCATCGATTCGATAACGACCGCTACTACAATCAATATCCCTGTTCCGCCCAGAACAATTGTATTAATATTTGTAACCGCCTGAACTATATAAGGCAGAACTGCGATCATGGCCAAGAAAAGCCCACCCACAAAAGTAATGCGCGTAACCACCTTAGATAAAAATTGCCTTGTCTCGGTACCGGGACGCAAGCCAGGGATAAATCCGCCTTGACGCTGAAGATTTTCAGATATCTGTTCCGGTTTAAATACTACGTAGGTATAAAAGAATGTGAAGAGAAAAACTAACAAAAAGTAGACGATTCCATAAAATACATTATTCTGAAATAAATTAACGACATATGTGGCGCCACTTTTTATCCATTCCGTTTTTGCAAGTTCCAAATATTTGCCAATTACACCGGGCACTACCAATATGCTCATAGCGAATATTATAGGTATCACACCAGCTATATTTACTCTGATCGGTAAGTGTGACTCAGATTTTGCGACTACAGCGTTCGAAGACCGCCTTGCGTACGATACGGGGATATTTCTTTGGCCTTCAGTTATAAAAATGATGGCTGCCACTACAATCACAAGTATTAAAACAAATACGATCGCGCCTATGATCTTGCTGATATCTCCACTTTGCATAAGCGCCCAAGTGTTACTGGCGCTTTGCGGAACGCTGGATAAAATGCCTATGGTTATGATCAATGAAATACCATTACCGACACTCTTTTCAGAGATTATCTCACCCAGCCACATAAGAAGCATGGTGCCGGCAGTTGATGTTATTAACATAACGGCTAATTCAAACCCACCCCAGCCGGGTATGATCCCTTGGCTTTTTAGGAGCGCAAGCATACTATACGACTGAATAACGGCCAGGGGAACTGTCGCTAAACGGGTATACTGATTTATCTTATTTTGACCAGATTCGCCCTCTTTTTGCAACTCCTCGAGAGATGGGATTACCATTACAAGAAGCTGGAAAATAATCGACGAAGTTATATATGGACCCACACCCATCAATATTATAGAGAATTGGCTCATCGTGCCGCCGGAGAACATATCGAGCAGGCCAAGAACCTGGTTTTGTTGAAAAAATGCGCTTAGTGTTGATGGATCCACTCCTGGCAAAGGAATGTGAGCCAATACTCTTGTCATGAGTAAAAGACCGGCCACAACCAGTATTTTAAACCGCAGCTCGCGTATGGCCCAAATTTTATTTAGTGTCTCCACTTGTCTTTTTTGCCTAAGCTATATTTCGCTCTAATAGAATGATGCTAACATTCTTTGATACTGGAACATCTATCGAAGAAAATCTTTTTGTGGTTTTCCCATTTGCCAATATTTTATATTTTTCTCCCACGTTAATCAACCCGGCGTCAGAAAGGCTTTTTTCGGTTAATATATCTCCTTTTACGGCATTCAGTTGATCAAGACGGATTACTTTAGACTTAGAAGACTTATGAGGAAATCCTCTTAACTTCGGCATGCGCATAGAAAGAGGAGTCTGCCCACCCTCAAATCTGTTAGGGATATTGTGACCAGCTCTGGATTTCTGCCCCTTAGTCCCCCTGCCGGCAGTTTTGCCTCCGCCGGCTGATATGCCGCGACCGACTCTCTTTCTGTTTTTGACAATCAACTTTTTTTGAATGTATTTATTCATTTGTTCTCTTTTGGTTTTGAATTTTCTTTCTTCGTGAAGTTACGAATTTTCTCAACAACTTCCGGTTTGAACGAAGATAGAGCCGCGATAGTCGCGGTTACGTTGTTAATTTTATTTCTAGTGCCTATAATCTTTGACAGAACATCCGTGATGCCGGCAAGTCCCAAAACTTGTCGTATGGCACCACCGGCGACGATTGACGTTCCCGGAGTGGCGGGCTTAAATATAATTCGCGCCGATCCTTTTTTAATATATATCTCATGTGGAATTGTTCCGTTAACTATCGGGACCTCGATAATATTTCCCTTAGCTTTTTTTGTCGCTTTCTTTACGGCATCGGCTACTTCATTCGCCTTCGATACCCCCATTCCGACCCTTCCTTTTTTATCGCCCAAAACAACGAGAACCCTGAAGCGTATTCTCCTACCACCTTTAGCAACCCTTGAAATCCTTTGAACCTCTACCACCTTCTCCTCAAATTCTTTCTCCTCCTTGGGTTGCCTGAATGAGCCCCTGGGCCTCATAATATTCTTTTCCAATGCTACCATCATTTTTCATCCTTTTCTGATTTTCCCAGATAACCTTCGTTTAATGCTTTCACCTGACCATGATACTTATAATTGCCCCTGTCGAAAACAAGGTTGTCAATTTTTTTACTCTTAGCAATTATTTTTATCTCTTCTCCTACCTTTCTTGCGGAATCTATGTTGCTTTTACCTCTTGTGGAAGTTAGGGTAGAACACCCGCCCAGAACTCGGAAGCCGTCAAAAATCTGAGCAAATATATTTCTATTCGATCGGAATACTTTCAAGTAGATTTTTTTATTCGCTTTTGCCATAATTATTTGGCTCCCGCGCTCTGCGCAGCCTTTCCGGCCTTTCTCCTAACATGTTCACCCGCGTATTTGATACCTTTGCCCTTATAAACCTCCGGCGGCCTAACATCGCGAACTCTTGCCGCAAAGTCACCGATTAAATTTCTGTGCGATCCAAAAATTATAATCTGATTTTTGACTACAGATACCTCTATCCCTTCGGGAATATCAAGTTCTATTTCATGAGAATATCCCATACCCAAGATCAATTTACCATTTTCGACCCGAGCTCTATATCCGGTCCCCTTGAATTCTAAAACTTTTTTGAAGCCATTGCTCAAATCATCTATTCTTGTTTTGATGATTCTGGCCACAAGTCCCTGAAGCGCTCTCGACTTTTTCTCGTCATTTATCCTCTCACACAAAAGTGAATTATCCGAAAGATTAATTGTAAGTTCCGGAGGAATACTTATCTTCATTTCTCCCTTATCGGAAGACAGCAAAAGTGAGCCGGGGTCAAGCCGTACCTTAACTTTTTCATTTATTGCTATCTTCCTTTTTCCGATTCTACTCATATTACCATACCTCGCAGATTACCTCGCCGCCCACGCTCTCCCTTTTTGCAACTTTTCCGGAGATAACTCCCTTTGGAGTGGATACTATAACCAGACCGAATCCCCTGAGCGGTTTTGGAATTTGCGTATGTTTTGAATAAATTCGATGACCCGGTTTGCTAATTCGTCGAATATGCGAGATTTTATTATCTGATATATCGATACGCAAAATTTTACGACTTTTATTGCTCTTGACATCGTACGACTTAACATAGTGTTCAGCGAGCATAACTTTAAGAACCGCCTCTTTCATTTTTGAATATGTCGCCGAAACAGAAACTGCACCGGACATTTTGGCGTTTCTAATTCTTGTTATTAAATCTGAAATTGGATCATTCATAATATTCAATTATTACCAGCTAGACTTTATAATACCGGGAATTTGATTCGCATTCGCGTTTTCCCTAAAACAGAGTCTGCACATACCGAATTTCCTCATGTATGCACGGCTTCGACCACAAAGCTTGCAACGCCTTATTATTCTTGTAGAATATTTTGGCTTTAATTTTGCTTTTTCTATCAATGCTTTTCTAGCCATCTTTTCTCTCTTTCTCGAACATAAATCCTAACTTCTTAAGTAAAATTTTGGACTCGTAAGCAGTGTTTGAATGAATATCAATATTTACCTGAAACCCTATCACGCTTGATACATCTTCATATTTAACTTCAGGCATGATAGTGTGCTCGGAAATCCCTAATGAAAAATTTCCTTTACCATCGAATGATAATTCCGATAATCCTTTAAAATCTCTTACCCGGGGAAGGGCAACACCGGTCAATTTGTTTAAAAAGTCATACATCTTCTTGCCGCGAAGGGTTACCGTATATCCGACAACTTGATTTTCTCGAAGTTTAAATGCGGATACCGATTGTTTGGATTTATTTACTTTTGCTTTTTGCCCGGTAATCTCTGACAATATTTTATCGACTTCAAAAAGGGCTTTTTCGTCATCTTTTTTTGCTCCGACACCGGTGCTGATCGTCGTTTTAATTATTCTGGGGCAATCGAATATATTCTTAAGACCCAGCTCATCCTTCAATGATTGCAACATCGTTTCACTTTCGTTTTTATATGTAGATTTCATTTGATCACCTCGGTCTGAACGCTCTTTTTGCATTTTACGCAAATTCTTAACGCTCTCTCTTTCGATCTATCCATACCGACTCTCGTTGATTTTCCGCAACTTGGGCATATCAGCATCACATTAGAGGCCGGGATCGGCATCTGGATTTCGACAATTCCACCGCTAGGATATTTCTTACCGGGTTTGACATGTTTCTTCGCTGTCTGAACTGAGGTAACAACAACTTTACCGTTCTCTCTGACTACGCGCTCAACCAAGCCGCTTTTTCCACGATCTTTGCCGAGAATCACTAGAACGTTATCTCCTTTTCTAATTTTCATTTTATAATCAATCATAATACGTCTTGTGCCAATGAAATAATCTTCATGTAATTCGCTCTAAGCTCCCTCGGCACCGGTCCAAAAATTCTTGTCGCCCTGGGGTTATTATCGGCGTCAATTATAACTACCGCGTTATCATCAAATCTTATATAAGAGCCATCCTTTCTTCTTGTCTCTTTCCTAGTTCTTACGATTACGGCCCTTACGACTTCTTTCTTCTTCACATTCGCTCGCGGAATTGCCTCTTTCACCGAACCACTAATTATATCTGCGATCCTACCGCTATCTCTCTTTTTCGTGCCTAAAATAGTAATGCATTCGACTATTTTTGCACCGCTATTATCCGCTACATTTAATTTTGTCCCGGGTTGAATCATTTAATAATCTTATAATGTTTATTCTTACTCATCGGCCTTATTGTTGTAATCTTTACGATATCACCGATTTTATTTAAATTTTCACCGTTATGAGCAATAATGCGTTTCGTTCTTTTAAATTTTTTATTGTAAAGTTTGCTAGATTTCACCGAGTCGTGAGATACGACTGCAGTTTCATTCATTTTTGCAGATACAACAACTCCCTCAATTGATTTATTTACAGATTTATTCATTATTGTTCCTCTCTGATAGCTCGCCCAAAACTCTCGCCCTATCCCGCTTTAGATATTTCAATTTACTAAAATTCTTTTCTCTTTTAGAGGAAATTTTCATTGTCAAATCGGCAACTTTTACTTTCATCTCTTCTGATAATCTCAAAAGATCCACGGTGCTCTTTTTGATCATATCGGTTTTTGTCATCTCTGATTTCATTTTATTCTTGCTTTGTAATATAAGAGGTTTTTACGGATAGTTTTCTGGCGGCAAGTCTCATCGCTTCTTTCGCGACATCAGGCGTTACTCCATCCATCTCAAACAATATTCTTCCCGGCTTTACTACAGCCACAAAGTGATCAAGTGATCCTTTGCCGCTTCCCATAGGCGTCTCGGCCGAGGTTGTGGTCACCGGTTTATCCGGAAAAACTCTAATCCAAATCTCACCACCTCTCTTTACATGTCTTGTCATGGCGCGCCTGGCTGCCTCAATTTGTCTCGCAGAAACCCAACCGCAGCTTATGGCTTTGATCGCGAATTTGCCGAATGTTATCTCTTGGCCACGTCCAGATAGTCCGCGCCTTTTCCCACGCTGCTGTTTTCTGAATTTCATTTTTCTTGGCATTAGCATCTCTCTATTTCCTTCCTTCGCCGAGATAAATCCAGACTTTGACGCCAATTATCCCGTATGTGGTAAGCGCATGTGCGGTGCCATATTTTATCTCTTTATCAAATGATGAAAGGGGAATTGTTCCGAATTGAACTTTCTCTCGCCTTGCAATATCCGCACCGTTCAATCTGCCTGCAACCTGGATTCTTACGCCCTTGGCTCCGGCGTCCCGAGATTTTTCCAATGCTTGTTTGATAGCGCGTCTGAATGGAAATCTTTTTTCGAGCTGTAAGGCCACAGACTGTGCCACGATCTCAGGATCAATATCGGGCTTTTTTACTTCGAAAATATTAACCTTAACTCTCGACCGTGATTTATTTTCGATCAATTTTTTAATTTTTTCACTACCACTGCCGCCCCTGCCGATAATTACCCCCGGCCTTGAGCTAAAGATATTTATAGTGATAGTATTTGCGTCTCTATCTATAGTGATATCGGAGAGGAAGGCCGATTTAAGTTCTTTGCTTAAACGGCTCTTAATCTTAATATCCTCGACTACTTGATCAGAGTATTTTTTATCACTAAACCAGAGCGATTTCCAACTCTCGCTCATTTTCAATCTAATTGCTTTTGGACTTACTTTTTGACCCATATCATTTCCTGTTAACCGTACTTACGGGGGAATCCTTCGTTACCGTTTCTTTATCGTTCTGATCCGACAAAGTCAGAAACAGATGCGAAGATCTCTTTACTACTTTGACAACTCTTCCGCGCGAACCATACCTGTGTCTCTTTAACCTTGAAGCATCATCGCAAGTCATACTCTTCACAAACAGATGATCTTCCTCGATATCCTTCTCCCTGGCGGCAGCGATACCTGAAACTATTAATTTTAAGATATCGGAAGCGAATCCTTTGTTCAAAAATCTTAGGCTATCAACCGCGTACTGCGCTTTTTTCCCTCTGATTAACTTTAGAATGGGACGCACTTTGTTCGGTGAAGTTTTCAGATATCTTTTTTTAACCTTAACTTCCATTTTGTTTTTCCTTATCGGAGCTTGCGATATCCTTAGCCATTCGCCCGCCATGACCTCTGAATTTCCTGGTCGGAGAAAATTCACCCAATTTGTGGCCAACCATGTCTTCTACAATAAAAACCGGAACAAAATCTTTTCCGTTATGAACACCTATTGTCACACCCAGCATTTCCGGCGAAATAGCTGATGCTCTCGACCAAGTTTTGATTATTTCTCTCGAATTTGAAGACTTCGCTTTCTCAACTTTTCCAAGAAGCCTTGGGTCGACAAATGGTCCTTTTTTAAGCGATCTGCTCATTATCTATTTCCTTTTAATATCATTGAATTTGAATATTTCTTGGGCTTTCTGGTTTTCCTGCCTAGCGCAGGCATGCCCCAGGGGGTTTTCGGTCGTTTAAGTCCGATGGAAGTATTCCCTTCACCTCCGCCATGAGGATGGTCGCAGGGATTCATCGCCTTTCCTCTGACTCTTGGGCGACCACCGAATCTTCTCATCCTGCCCGCTTTTCCGATGACTTGTTTAGAAAAATCTGCGTTAGAGACGACTCCTACAGAAGCATGCAATTCACTTTTGATTTTACGTATTTCTCCCGACGCAAGTTTTATTATCGCATTATCTTGTTCGAAACCCATCAAGGTCGCGTAACATCCCGCCGATCTTGCAAGCACACCGCCACCGCCACGTTTTAATTCTATGGAGTGAATTTGGGTTGAGGGTGGAATATTTTTAATCATCATTCTATTGCCGCTTTTGACAGCCGCAAGTTCAGAGGATTCTATCTTGCTACCGATCTTCATCTTGTCTGTCGATAAAATATATTTGATTATCCCATCATCGCTTTTAAGAAGCGCTATAGATGCATTTCTCGAGGGGTCGTACTCAATTCCCACAACAGTGAAAAATACGGCGCCACTTTGCTCTAGCCTGAAGTCGACATCTCTAATCATTTGTTTCGACCCGCCACCTCTTCTTCGGACCGTTATTTTACCTTCATTGTTTCGCCCAGAGGATCTAGTTTTCGCAATAAGCAAACTTTTTTGCGATGATTTATTTTTTTCACCAACAAAAATGCTCATATTGCGCCTGGCATTGCTCGTGGGTTTTATAATTTTAATCGGCATAAGCTACTCAAATGTTATTCTCTCATAGATTCCTACATTGATTCCACAGATCACTTCCGCCTCTGCGATATTTAAACAATAATCTATGGTATCTATGTATTTATCTATGTGGTAATATCCTATGTTTTTTTCGGTTTCTCTTCTTTTTCTATTTCATATAAATCGATTGATTTTCCATCTTTGACACTAACAGTAAACTTTTTTCTGTTTGATCTTAAGCCAGAACCTGCCTTTGTCCTTTTGATTTTACCACGTAATACAGCTGAATTTATTTTATCTACTTTTACTCCGAACGATTCCTCAACGATCACTCTCGCTTCTGCTTTAGAAACATTCGAGGGAGAGATGAATGAATATCTATGTTCGGAAGCCTTCTGATAGCTTTTCTCGGATATATGAACAGCTTTTAATACACTACTTTTCATCTTTATCTTTCTTTTGAAAGAGCTCTCTTATACCTTCAGTCGAAAAAACAAGATTGTCAAAAGTCATAAGATTCCCGTATTTAATCTTGTTGACTGACATCACATCGATATTTGCAATATTTCTAAAAGAGCTCTTTGAGATTTCATCATCTGATTTGATAATCAGAGCACTTTTTCCTGAACATTCAGCTTTAAGCAACAGGCTGTAGGCGTCTTTTGTTTTATTTATTTTACCCGTTAACATCAAGGCGCAGGACTTATTGTTCTTCACAAAGTATGATAATATCATACATTTGGCTGCCTTTTTAACTTTATCATTGATCTTTATCGCAAAGTTGCGCGCATTCGTGGGCCCATGCGTAACACCTCCCCCTACCCAGAGCGGAGACCTGCTTGATCCAACTCTCGCCCTGCCTGTTCCTTTTTGCTTCCACGGTTTCCTGCCGCCGCCAGATACTTGACCCCTGTCTTTCGCGTTTGCTACCCGTTTTCTGCGAAGATTGTTAATGTATCTAATATATTCTGCCACTATACTTTCTTTAAAATCTAGAAGATCTCCGTCATCTATAGTGACGTCATCGACTTTCTCGCCTGCTTCATTGTAAGTTTTTATTTTCATACTACTTGTCGTTTTATTCGTTCTAACTCCTAGCAAATTCAATCTTTTGTATTGACCCCGTAGCTCCCGGAATCGCTCCCGAAACAACTACGAACCCGCTCCGCTGATCAACATCGACAACAGTCAGGTTGCGAACAGTTGCAGTGTCGCCTCCCAATCTACCGGGCATTTTTCTACCCTTTACAACTCTCTGCGGATACATGCTTCCGATCGATCCCGGTTTCCTGTGATGATCTGACCCGTGCGTCTTGGGACCTCTCGAAAAACCATGTTTTTTAATCACTCCCGAGAAACCCTTCCCCTTGCTCTTTGATTGAATATTAACAAGATCGCCGCTCTTAAGTGGAATCTCTGCGCCAAATGCTGACTTATCTGTGCCACTTGATTCGAACACAATTTCTCGTTTTCCATCTTTTGCGTTTACAACCAGAGCATAATAACCATCGGAACTTTCAGATTTCTTTCTTACAACTTTACTCGAGAGCAACGAAATAATACTCGCGGCCGCTATATTGCCTTCGGAGTCAAATATCCTCTTCATTCCGACTTTTTTACCGATAATCTTCATAAATTGCAAACCCATAATATGTCACGGATCACGCGTACAAAGTACTCGATATCCCTGGCTAATTCAATATATACTTAAATAAGATTACTGTCAACGCCCACATCCGTGAATCCGAAAACCCATGTCTGATTTCTGTCATGCTGAATTTATTTCAGCATCTCGACCCTAGCCATAATTGTTTTGGGATTCTGAAACAAGTTCAGAATGACACTGAAGGAGGTTTTATGGTTCACGCCTACATCTTTATTTCGATGTCGACGCCCGCCGGTAAGTCTAAGTTCATGAGATTATCAATAGTTTTTGGGGTAGGGTTTACAACGTCTATTAAACGCTTGTGTGTTCTCATCTCGAACTGCTCTCGGCTATCTTTGAAAACATGCGGGGATTTAATTACGGTAACTTTGTTTTTTTCTACCGGTAGTGGAACCGGACCCGTGATGCTGGCACCGGATCGGAGTGCAGTCTCAATAATCTGCCTCGCCGATTTATCAATAATTCGGTGATCATAGGCTTTGAGCTTTATCCGTATTTTCTGTTTGACTTCCTCTGTTTTTTCGACCATCGTCTCTCCGAATGTTTACAATTATTTCGAAATCTTCGTTACAACACCAGCGCCGACGGTTTTTCCGCCTTCTCTGATGGCAAAGTGAAGTCCTTCATCCATTGCAATCGGCTGAATCAATTTAACATTGATATTTACGGTATCGCCGGGCATCACCATCTCTTTATCAAAGCTAACTTCTCCCGTAACATCTGTTGTTCTAAAGTAAAATTGAGGTTTGTAGCCTTTAAGAAACGCGGAGTGTCTCCCGCCTTCCTCTTTTGTCAAAACATAGATTTCCGCTTCGAACTCCGTGTGCGGTGTTATTGAGCCTGGTTTAGAAAGCACTTGGCCGCGTTCGATGTCTTCGCGCTCCACGCCCCTAAGAAGCACCCCGACGTTATCTCCCGCCTGACCTTGATCGAGTAATTTCTTAAACATCTCAACACCGGTCACAACCGTCTTCGTTGTTTTCTTAAGCCCGACTATCTCAACTTCGTCATTTACCTTAACAATTCCTCTTTCTATCCTGCCTGTGGCAACAGTGCCCCGGCCTTTGATAGAAAAGACATCTTCGATAGGCATCAAGAAATCTTTATCGATCTCTCTCTTTGGCTCCGGAACCGCTTCGTCGAGGGCATCCATGAGCTCTTCGATCGATTTTGTCGCATCGGGGTCATCTTCAATCGCTTTCAATGCGGATCCTTTAACAATTTTAGCGTTATCGCCATCGAATTTGTACTTCGTCAAAAGCTCTCTGACTTCCATTTCCACCAAGTCCAGAAGCTCCGGATCATCTACCATATCGGTCTTATTCAGGTAAACTACGATTGCGGGCACACCAACTTCTCTTGCAAGCAAAATATGCTCTCTCGTTTGTGGCATAGGGCCGTCAGCGGCCGAAACCACCAAAATTGCACCATCCATTTGAGCCGCACCGGTAATCATATTTTTCACATAGTCTGCATGTCCCGGACAATCGACGTGAGCGTAGTGGCGCTTTTCGGTCTCATACTCTTGGTGAGAAGTAGCGATAGTAATTCCTCGCTCTTTCTCTTCCGGAGCGTTATCAATTTCTTCGAATTTCTTCTCCTGGGCCATGCCCTTTTTTGACAAAACATGAGTAATAGCTGCGGTTAGCGTAGTTTTTCCATGATCAACGTGGCCTATTGTGCCGACGTTTACGTGTGGTTTTGTTCTCTCGAATTTTTCTGCCATCATCTCTCCTTGTGAACTTAGGGGGGCCCGCGTTCAACACTATTAGTAAATGATATTCCTAGTCAATAATAACCTAATTTGTAATATTATGCAAGAAGCCGATCAAATATTAATTCAAATCCACCAATTAATACTAGAAGCTATCTCATAAATCATCATAAGCCGTGTCATTCTGAACTTGTTTCAGAATCCCATTGAGATGCTGAAATAAATTCAGCATGACAGATCAACTATTGCTATGTCCTGGAAACGAT
>Ga0208373_1001823_pt1 | contig 26136 bp, 21 predicted proteins | sample RifOxyC2_FD_184036 | JGI IMG/M metagenome (GOLD analysis project Ga0208373, IMG submission 184036) | Soil microbial communities from Rifle, Colorado - Rifle Oxygen_injection C2 (SPAdes) | ecosystem: Environmental > Terrestrial > Deep subsurface > Rock core/Sediment | place: Rifle, Colorado... | reverse complement strand
CCAGCCACAGCGTCGGTGTCCGCTTCTAATAGTAGTTTGCTAATTTTAGTGTTAATACCAGCCATATTTAAATATCTAAACAATTATTGGTTTGCTTAATAACTCATAATATTATACAATATTATCACAAATTAATGAAGCCCAATTAGGTATTTAATTTCTTAATATTGTCATCCCCGCGGAGGCGAGGATCCAGTCATTAATTTATTAACTTATGCTTGAACAACTATTTGGTTCAAAATCCAGAGTCCAATTATTACGGCTTTTTCTGAATAATCCAGAGAAGTATTATTTTGTTCGTGAGTTGACTCGTGATCTGCAATTGCATCTCAACTCAGTCAGACGAGAGCTTAATAATTTGGAGAGTGTCGGCATTATCAGATCTCATACTAAAGAGGATTTAGAAAAAGAAGTCGAGAAAAAATTGAAGGATAATAAGAAATATTATAAACTTGACAGTAATTTTATTTTTATTGATGAGCTTAAATCTCTTCTGATTAAAGCTCAACTGGTTTTAGAAAAGTCATTATCCAGCAAGATAGATAAGGTCGGTAGTGTGAGTTTCTTCTTGATGTCCGGCGTTTTTGTTGGTCGTGAAGATGCGCCGGCCGATCTTTTGATCGTCGGTCAGATCAATCGTCGGCGACTAATAAGCTTGATCAAGAGTTTTGAAAGAGATTTGGGTCAGCCGATTCGTTATTCAGTCCTTACTCGTGGAGATTTCCAGTATCGTCGGGATGTGACGGACAAATTTATCTATGATCTTTTAGAAGGCAAGAATTTGATTTTGATTGATAAATTGACGCCTAATATTAAGTAAAAGAAACAAGAAAGCAAGACACAAGTGACAAACAAGAAACAAGAAATCAAATAAACAAAAATTCAAAAAAATAATTTGAATAATTGAAATTTGTTTGTTTCTTGCGTCTTGTATCTTGTACCTTACTCCATGTTATATGATATTAATCATTGACACCACCGACAGTAAGATTATTAAATTAATCCTCGCCCAAGGTGTAGGTGATTTTGTGGTGCAAGAAATAGCCGGGGAGTATAAGCAGTCAGAAAAATTGTTGGTCAGCATTAATAATATATTAAGAAAGAATAAAATTGACCGCCAAGATTTGAAGCAGATCGGCGTGGTCAGTGGCCCGGGAGGATTCACCAGTCTAAGAATCGGCGTGGTAGTGGCCAACACTTTGGCTTATGCTTTGTCTGTGTCAGTTGTTGGGATAAATAAAACAGATTATAAAAATGATGAGGAATTAGTTAAACAAGTTTTAAATTACAAGTCAAATAAAAAGAAATTAAATATTGTGATGCCAAAATATGGCAGTGAGCCGAACATCGGGTAGTTATTTGGATTGCATGGCGTAAGATTGTTTGTGTGGTGTGTTTTTTATCCACCACTTATCCACCAAACTTGTAATATACTCAAAAAAATGCCATAAAATATGGCATTTTTTATTTATTTTAATTCATTGACAAGGTGTTGAAACAAACCATAAAGTGGTGTAAAATAAGTAATGTAAGGTGAACAGTGGGGAAAAGTGGTGGTATCCCAATTCTCGCTGTGGACAAATACATCAATTAGATATTAATCTAATTCAACGTTAATGGCAGACAAACTTCAATGTTTATTGGTCAGTATTCACACAATCTTGACACTAAGGGGCGTTTGGCTGTACCAGCCAAGTTTCGCAGTGATTTGAAAAAAGCAGTCGTCACCCGCGGATTAGACAACTGCCTTTTTTTGTACCCCAAAAAGGAGTGGGATCAATTGGCGCAAAAACTTGCCGTTTTGCCAATAAGTAAGGCCAACACTCGAGCATTTGCCAGATTAATGTTAGCCGGCGCCATGGACGTGGATGTTGATAAACAGGGTAGGATTATTTTGCCGGAATATTTACGAGAGTTTGCCGGACTTAATAAAAAGACAATTATCGCCGGACTTTATAACCGTTTGGAAATTTGGGATGAAGCTAGGTGGAATAAATATAAGGGCGAGACCGAGAAGAATTCAAGCCAGATTGCCGAAGCCCTTGATGATCTAGGAGTATAACATGATACATACCGTTCATAAGCCAGTGATGTTGGAAGAAGCACTTGATTATTTACAGCCAACCAAGAATCAAAACTTTGTTGATTGCACTTTTGGCGGTGGTGGTCACGCCTTGGCAATTTTAAACCAGATTAAGCCCAAGGGAAAGTTGATTGGCATTGACTGGGATCCAGAAGTAGTAGAGTCGAGCTCAAATGACAATCTTATTTTGGTTAATGACAATTATAAGAATTTAAAAAAAATAATTAATGTCGCAGGAGTTAATAAAATTCATGGCATCCTATTGGATCTTGGGCTATCATCAGATCAGCTCAATTCAGAAGGTCGGGGATTTAGCTTCCAAGATCAAGGATCTCTTGACTTAAGATATAATTCTTTGTCAGACGGATCGACTGCAAAAGAAATATTGCAGAAATATGGTTATCAAGAATTAGTTGAAATATTTAAAAAATATGGAGAAGAGCCCTTAGCCGGACCGATCGCCAAAAAAATAATTAAGAATCGCGAACAAGACCAGATTATTGAGACGGCTGATATGCTTGTCCAGCTAGTCTCAAGTGTCTACTTTAGGCACTTCAAATCAAAATCAAGAAGGAATCCAGCCACTCGTATCTTTCAGGCGCTTCGGATTGCAGTCAATGATGAATTTGGCAATATCATGGCAGTCTTGCCGGAAGCGATTGAAGTATTGGAACCCGGTGGACGATTAGTGGTAATTTCCTTTCATAGTGGCGAAGATAGGATTGTGAAGCATTTTTTCCGTCAAGAAGCAAAGGCAGACAATTCTAAAATAAAATTATTGACCAAGAAGCCAATTTATCCCAGTGAAGATGAGGTCAAATCCAATCCTCGGAGTCATAGCGCTAAAATGCGCGTCGTCGAAAAGAAACGGCTTTAATGTTAAATTAATTTTTTATTTTCTTAATTTTATGTGTAAAACTTGGAAAAAAGAAAAATGTAATCACCACTTTCCGGAATTAAACAAGAAAGTAAAACTTTTTAACACTATAAAATCAGTTTTTAGTTGGCGACTGGCTTCAGTTTTGCTAGTGATTGTCACCGTCGTGTTTGGCTTGTCATATCTAATGCAGACTAATTTTGTGGCCACCAAAGGATATCAAATTAAAGACTTGGAACAACGAGTAGAAGAGCTGAAAAACAATAGTGATCAATTAAATCTTCAATATATTGAGCTACAATCAATGGCCAGCATTACCAAAAATGTTAAAAATATGGATTTGATTGCTACTAATGATGTAGAAATAATTACCCCATTGGGATCAGCTATGGCATTAAGATAAAAGAATATGGGCTGGAAGAGCAACAGACACTATCACAGAAAATCAGTCAACGGGCAGGGCAGAATTAAGGTTCTGGCCGCTTTTTTTGTCATCGTGGCGGCGATTACCATTATTAAGTTATTTGACCTTCAGATTTTAAAAGGTCATTTCTATACTGCTTTGGCGTCCGGTCAACACGAGCTTTACCAAAAATTATTTCCGGAGCGGGGCTCAATTTATGTGGTGGAAAATAATGGCGGTCAGCAGACACTTTTTCCGCTGGTGACCAATAAAAAAATGCCAATGCTTTATGCCGTGCCCAGTATTATTGTTAGTCCGGAAGAAACCGCCAAAGTTCTGTTTGAAATTCTCGGTTTGCCGGAAGATATTGATATTATTAAAGTCGAGGCAGAGCTGTTTGTTGATATATCAGCCGATTTGGATCCCAAAATGGCTGAAGAGATCAAGCAGGCTCGGCGAGAAACTTGGTATGAAGAGCAGAATAAATTGGAAGTTGAGCGACTGACAAATATTTTGTCTAAAGCTGATGATCCTTATGAGCCGATTCGTCGTCGCTTAATAGATCAGCAGGTAGAGCAAATCGAAGCCTTAAACATTAGTGGCTTAGCTTTCAAGGACGAGGTCTGGCGTTTTTATCCTGATAAGGGCATGGGTGGTCATGTGTTTGGTTTTTGGGGCTATAATTATGAAGATGACACTCGAAGTGGCAAATATGGCTTAGAAGGCTATTTTGACCAATTGTTGGCTGGTGAGTTTGGTGAGATTCGTTCGGAACGAGATGCTTGGGGTAATATCATCCCAGTTGCCAGCCATAATTTTAAGGAGAAGGAAGATGGCGCTGATTTAGTATTGACAATTGACCGAGCGATTCAGTATAAGGCGTGCCAATCTTTATATCAGGCAGTGGATTATTTTAAAGCCAAAGGCGGAGCAGTGGTAGTGATGGAGCCAAAGACCGGAGCAATATTGGCAATGTGTGGTGCGCCTGATTTTGATCCTGATGAATATAGTAAAGTCGAGAATATTGATGTTTATAATAACCCAGTAATTTTCAACGCTTATGAACCGGGATCGATTTTTAAGCCAATTACTATGGCGGCCGCGCTTGATGTTGGCAAAGTCGATCCAAATTCAACTTTTACCGATACCGGCAGTGAAACTATTGGCGAATACACCATTAATAATTTTGATGACAAGGTATATGGCGTTCAGACCATGACCGAAGTGTTGGAAAAGTCAATTAATACTGGAGTAATATATGCGATGAGGCAAATTACGCCCAAGGTGTTTGCTGATTATATTAAAGATTTTGATTTTGGCCAGCCGACCGGTATTCAATTAAATAATGAGTCAGCCGGCAATATTTCCAATCTTGACCAGCCCGGAGAAATTTGGGCAGCGACAGCATCTTATGGCCAAGGTATCCAAGTGACGCCACTTCAGATGGTCAAGGCGATGGGTGCGATTGCTAATGGTGGTAAAATGATGAAACCATATATTGTGTCTCAAATTTTATATAGTAAAAATGAAGTTGAAAATATTTTGCCCGAGGAAGTTCGTCAAGTGATATCTGCCAAAGCGGCGCTGATGCTGTCAGGGATGATGGTTAGTGTGGTGGAAAACGGACATGCCAAGACCGCTGCCGTGTCTGGATATCGGGTGGCTGGCAAGACTGGTACGGCTCAAGTCGCCAGTACAGTCGGTCGTGGTTATACTAGTGATGTGATCACATCCTTTGTCGGCTTTGCTCCGTTTTCTGATCCAAAATTTGTAATCTTGGTGAGATTGGACAAGCCCCAGTGGGCCAAGACCGGAGTAGAGTCGGCCGCGCCGGTTTTCAAAGACATTGCAAAATTTATCTTGCAGTACTATAATGTGCCATATGATGGAATTAAGGACCAAGAAGAAAAAGTGAATTAATAAAATAAAAAATAAGATATAAAACATTAAATACGAGAAATAAATAATTAAGTAAATTTCTAATTCACCTAATTTATCTAATTTCTAATAAAATATCTAATGTCTAAGGTAAAAAGTAAAAATGACACGGGATACAGAAGAGTGATAATATATTAAAAAATATTTGTAAATTTGTATTAATATTTGTAAATAAGTAGGTTATGTTAAAGAAAATTGTTCAAAAGATATTAGCTAAACTGGCCAAAGCGATTTTAGCCAAATATAAGCCGGAAATAATCGGTGTGACCGGCAGTATTGGTAAAACATCCACTAAAGAGGCGATTTATACAATCTTGTCGCACAGGTTTAGCGTCAGGAAAAATATTAAGAATTATAATAATGAAATCGGCTTGCCACTCACTATTATCGGCGCCGGCACTGGTGGCCGGTCAGTTTGGCATTGGATTGGCGTATTTATCAAAGCGTTAGTGCTTTTGATCTGGAAGGATAAGAGCTATCCTAAGATATTAGTGCTAGAAATGGCAGTTGATCGGGTCGGTGATATGAAATATTTGACTGATTTGGCGCCATGCAAAGTCGGAGTTGTCACTTATATCGGGCCGGTTCATTTGGAATTTTTCAAAACCATTGACAAGATTGCCAAGGAAAAGTCAGTGATGATTTCTCATCTTCAGAAAAATGGTTGGGCTATACTCAACTGCGACAATAAATATGTTTGTGAGATGAAAGAAATGACCAAAGGCAGAGTTTTGACTTATGGTATTAGTGGTGGTAATGAGAATAACGATTTGATCGCCTCGGAAATAAATTTTTCCCAAAGCGATGGCGAAATATCAGGTCTTAATTTCAAACTGACTTATCATGGCAGTATTGTACCGATTTTATTGCCAAACATTTTAGGCGAGCATCTTATTTATGCGGCCTTAGCTGGCGCGGCTGTTGGTATTGCTTATGGGATGAATTTGGTTGAGGTTTCAGAAAGCTTGCGTCTTTTTAAAGCACCCAAAGGCCGGATGAAGCTGATTGCCGGCATTAAGGATACTAATATTATAGATGACACCTATAATGCCGGACCAGACTCAATGATTGCGGCGCTCAAGGTGATGGGCAAACTCGAAACAACCAGCAGAAAATTTGCTGTTTTGGGTGATATGTTGGAGTTGGGCGAGTACACGGCTGACGGCCATCGTCAGGTCGGTGAGTCGGTAGCCAAAAATAATATTGATGTTTTAATCACAGTCGGCGAGCGGGCTAGGATGATTGCCACTGAAGCTGATCGTCAAGGCATAGACAGTGATAATATATTTATTTTTTCTGATGTGGAAAGAGCCGGCAGATTTTTGCAAGAGCGAATTGAACCAGGTGATTTTATTCTAGTTAAGGGTTCACAAGGCATTAGGATGGAAAAAGTAGTCAAAGAAATAATGGCTGATCCGCTTCATGCCAAGGAGCTTTTGGTGCGGCAGGAAAAGCCGTGGATTTAATGGCTTATGGCATATTGCTTATAGCTTTGTTGGTTGACAAAGTTGAGTTGATGTGATAGGGTAGTTATTAGTACAAAAAAAGGAGATAGATCATGAAAAAGCATTCGCAAAAGTCTCTATTGGTCAGGATCTGGCAGACGTTTTTGAAGAAAATGGCTGGCTTAGGCCAATCACCTGGTTATTATCCCAAAGGATCTTATCGCCGCTCTCATTAGATTATTATTTAGAAAAAGATCTTATTATTATCCTCGTTTTCGAGGATTTTTTATTTGTCAAAAATTCAGATTTAGTTTATTATTACAAATATAAATAGAAATAGAAATAGAAATAGAAATAGAAATGCTATATACTATAAGCTATTAGCCATAAGCTAATCTTTATGCTGAAGATTCAGAATACTTTAACTCGCAAAAAGGAAAGTTTTAAGCCGATTAAGAAAAATCAGGTTGGTTTTTATCATTGTGGTCCGACCGTTTATTGGACACAGCATCTAGGTAATATGCGAGCGATGGTTTTGGCTGATTTAATGGTTAGAGTATTGAATTATTTGGGCTATAAGGTGAAACTAGTGAGGAATTATACGGATGTTGGTCATTTGACCAGTGATGAAGATCAAGGTGAAGATAAAATGGCCAAATCAGCTAAAGCGGAAAAAATGACGCCAGATCAGATTGCTGATAAATACATTAAAATTTTTGAGCAAGATATTTCTAATTTGAATATTTTGGATCCTTGGCAAAAGCCCAAAGCGACCGATCATATTAAATTGATGGTAAAGATGGCACAGACCTTGATTGATCGGGGTTATGCTTATGCGACTGATTTGGCGATTTATTTTGATATTTCAAAATTTAAAAATTATACTGAATTATCTGGTCAAGATTTAGCCAAAAATATATCTTCGGCTGGAAAAGGCGAAGTGGGAGATGTGGGCAAGAAAAATAGCCGTGATTTTGCAGTCTGGTTTTTTAAAGCTGGGGCACATGAAAATGCGCTTCAGACTTGGCCAATGAAATTTAAAGGCATTAAACAGTCGACGGTTGATGGCTTCCCTGGTTGGCACATTGAATGTTCGGCTATGAGCCAAAAGTATCTAGGCGATACGATTGATATTCATATGGGCGGTATTGAGCATGTGTCGGTGCATCATACCAATGAAATCGCCCAAAGTGAGGCCGTGACCGGCAAAAAGTTTGTTAATTACTGGCTTCATAATGAACACCTCATGGTTGATGGTAAAAAGATGAGCAAATCAGAAGGTACGGCATATTCGGTCGCTGATATTAAGGCCAATGGTTATGACCCGTTGGTATTGAGGTATTTCTTTATGCAAGCACATTACCGTTCAAAGCAAAATTTTACTTGGGAAGCGTTTGACGCGTCACAGACCGCACTCAACAATTTACGAGGTCAAACAATATCATTGCAAATTCAGCGTAGCGAAGCGCGGCAATCTCAAGAAAATATAAGTGAAGAATTTAAAAATAAGTTTATATCGGCCATTGAAGATGATTTTAATCTGCCACAGGCGCTGGCAGTTGTTTGGGAAGTTTTGAAATCTGATTTGAGTGATGGCGATAAGTATGCAATGATTATGGATTTTGACCAGGTGTTGGGACTGAATTTGGGTCAACTAAAAAAAGTTGGTAAAATTCCAACAGAAGTAAATAAACTTGCCAAAGCAAGAAAAACAGCTAGACAAGATAAAAATTGGCAGGAGTCAGATCGTTTGCGGGAAGAAATCAAGAAACTTGGTTTTGTAGTAGAAGATAATGAGGTTGGCTATAAATTGAGAAAAATAGGTTAAATAGAACTTTTGGTGGGACCTAAAATGTCTTCAAAATTCTTCCATTTTCCACCATAGACGGACGGGTAGACAAGGAAGGGAAAAGTAAAAGAGTAAAAAATTGTGAAAAATTTCTGGCGAAAACTCAAATTACCGATACTGGCGCTCGCTCCAATGGCGGGCGTTACTGATTCGGCATTTCGGCAAATCTGTCGTGAGCAGGGTGCTGATGTGGTCTATACCGAGATGGTATCAGCTGATGGCTTGTTTTATGATAGTAAAAAAACGCTTGAACTACTCAAATTTTCCAAAGAGGAAAAACCAGTCGTGATTCAGCTTTTTGGTAAAAATCCAGACACCTTCACCAAAGCCGCCCAGATCGCTCAAAAAGTTGGTTTTGACGGTATTGATATTAATTTTGGCTGTCCAGCCAAGAAGGTGGTGGCTCATGGCGGTGGTGTCACCTTAATGCGAGATTTGGAGAATTGTCATAGGATTATTGAGGCAGTCGTAGCTGGCACTTCGCTACCAATATCAGTCAAGATTAGAGCTGGCATAGACAAAGTGACAGCGATTGATTTTGTCAGCAAGGTCAAAGGTTTGCCAATTAGCGCGCTAATGATTCATGGCCGGTGTTTTCAAAATCCATTTACCGGTCCGATTGATTTTGAAATGATCAGCAAGGTCAAAAATGAATTTAAAGGTATAGTGATTGGTAATGGCGGTATTAATACGCCGGAGGATGCTAAAGAGATGGTGGGCAACACTGGTGTTGATGGGCTTGGTTTAGCTCGGGGTATTCGAGGTAAACCTTGGCTGTTTGGCCAGATTAAAGATTATTTAAAAACTGGTGAGTATCATAAGCCAAGCATTAAAGATATTAAAAAAGTTATTTTGCGCCACGGAAAATTAGCGTTTAAGGCCAAAGACGAGTACGGCATTATCGAGCTTAGAAAACACTTGCTTTGGTACACTCATGGCTGGCCGGATGTCAAAGAGATGAGAAAAAGTCTTGTCACTGTGGAAAATTTGAAAGATATAAAAACAATCCTTGCCCAGTAGCAAGGATTGTTTATTGTGAGTTTGAGACATGCGTTTTGTGTTCCACGTTATGCACTACGCATTATGCGTCTTATATCCATCTTTTTTTCTTAAAAAATATAAACATTCCTATCGTGCCCAAAAGCATAATGCCGATAATTGCCCAAAAGCCATTGTGATTATTAATAAATGGCATACCGTTTAGGGTATTCATGCCGAAAATAGCAGCCAGCAATGTCAATGGAAAGACCACGACCGAAAAGATGGTCAACGTTCGCATAATGTCGTTCAACTTGAAAGTCAACAGTGAAGAATTGGTATTTTCCAAGGCTTCAATGGTTTTTTTTTGGCTATCAAGCATTTCCCAAATATTTTTGGTATGTTCAACTAGATCGTTATAATAAATTTTCATTTTATCAATCGGGAAGAATGTTGTTTTCTCTCGGGTCATTTTTTGGATCACATTTTTGTGAGCTTCAATAATTTTACGATAATTGAGAATATTTCTTTTGGTATAGAGAATTTCGGTCAACATTCGACGTTCATGGCCGGCAAAGATATTTTTTTCAATGTTTTTGATATCCAAGCTGATATGGTCCAGTAGGGGATAACAATATTCTTGGAGCCGGACAATTATCTCATAAATTAGAGCTACATTACTTCCAACCAAATATTGTTGTCGATAGAATTCATCACTAATACACAGATTAAAAAAGTTTACGAGTGGTGGCAAATTATTTTTATGAATGATAATTACCTCATCCTTGGAAATGAAAAAGTCAAGCTCCTCCGGTTCAATTGCCCGGTTTTTCTCATTATAAACAGGGAATTGCAGAATTAGAAAGCTATAATTATTGCGGTGATAAAATTTTGGCCTCTGGGCATATTGGGCGGCGAATGAATCTTTAAGGTCTAGTTCATTAAATTTATATTTTCTGGCCAGATAGTTAATTTCCTTTTTCCCGGCATTAACAATATTAATCCAAGTTAAACTACTGTCCTTTGATTTGATGGTGGTGATATTTTTGGTCATGGGATTTGAATTAATTCACAATAATATGGTTTGTTATTATTATAGCACAAAAATATTAATTTGTGGTATAATAATATAAATTAATCATGTATGGTAGACGATCAAAGGATGAGAAAGGTAGAACAGGTTAGAGTCAAGCCCCCAATTCAAGAGGGTGTGGTTTCAGTTGATCGTAAATTGGAAGCCAAAACGCTTAATGAATCATCTTTGACAAAATCGGAAAAATTTGGCGGTCAGAAATTGAATGAGACCGCTGACAGGGGATTGGTAGTAGAATTGCCAAATAATAGCAAGGGTCAAGCGTCAGCAAATTTTCAGAATCATAATTATCAGGCGGTTGAAAGTATTTTAGAAAAAGATTTGGGTGATTCTTATGACAAGATGCCTTTGGCTATCCGGCAGGAATTCAAACAAAAAGGTGAAGAGATTACGGTCAAAATTGTACATTTATTATTAGAACCCAAAGTAAAAATAAAAAAGATCATTGCTTTAATTAGAGAATGGCTTCAGCTAATCCCTGGAATTAATCGGTTTTTTTTGGAACAAACCGCCAAAATTAAGGCGGATGAGATAATTATTAAGACCAAGGGTAAAATGTGAGTATTATTTATATCATCTAGACTATGGATTTTGAGACATCCCAATCAAATTTTTCTGTTGGTTTTTTGACCGATCTACTGTGGATTGGTTTGATTGGGTTGGTGGTGATAGTAATAATTTTTATAATCCTGCTGATTTTTAAAAAGATATTTTCTGACTCAAAATTCATGCCCGAGCAATATCATAAAAAGGTGTTTAGGCTAACTGTGCCACAATGGTCACTGGATCAAAATCAAAGCAAAAAGGAAGGCAAAGAAATAATGTCGGGGATTGAGAATTTTTATGCCAACTTGGGCGGGATGCGAGCCCAAAAAGGATTCAGGTCTTGGCTGTTCGGTCGTTATGACAATTGGTCATTTGAAATAGTAATGGGACACGATGGACTGATCACTTTTTATATTGCGGTGCCGCAATATTTGCAGGATTTTATTTCCCAACAATTTTTGTCCCAATATCCGTTTTGTCAGATTGAAGAAGTGGCTGATTATAATATATTTTCTCAAGCTGGGTTTGCTTCAGCCGGTTATTTGCGCTTAGTCAAAGATCAGCTCTTTCCAATTTTGACCTACAAGAAAATGGACACTGATCCGATTTTGGCGGTATTAAGCACCTTATCAAAATTACCAACTAGTTATAATATGGCAATTCAATTTGTGATGCGGTCGGCACGATCTAGCTGGCGCAAGCGAGGCGTGAAAGTGGCATCACTAATGCATCAGGGCAAGAGTGTTAAAGAAGCAATGGGGGCAACTAGTAGCAGTCCTTTATCTGCTCTAGGTAAGCCGTCAGATTGGCTCATGACTAATCCCAAACCGGAAGATAAGTCGATTCAGCCAGATCGTCGTCCGTCTGCGATGGATGAAGAATTAGCCAAATTAATTGAGGAAAAGGCATCAAAGGCCGGCATGGATGTTAATATTAGAATGGTGTCTTTTGCGCCGACTGAACCAGTTGCTAAAGATATTATTCGTCAGGTGGCCAATTCATTTTCGCAATATTCAAGCTATGAATATGCCAACGGGTTTAAGGCCGTGGTCAAAGGATCGGTGAAAAAATTGATTGATGATTTTATTTATCGTAGTTATAATCCAAAAATTAGTTTTGTTCTCAATACGGAAGAGATGACTTCGCTCTGGCATTTGCCACTGCCAGACACGGAAGTGCCGAAAATAAGATGGCTCCAAGCCCGAAGATTGCCGCCTCCGGTCGATATGCCTCAAACTGGAATAATATTGGGGGAAAGTGTTTATCGGGGTGAGCAGGTGATGGTGCGAATGAAAGACAAGGATCGTCAGCGCCATACCTATATTGTCGGTATGACTGGTACTGGTAAGTCGTATTTAATGGCTAATATGGCGATTCAAGATATTAAAAACGACCAAGGCGTTTGCGTGGTTGATCCGCATGGTAGCTTGATTGAAGATATCTTGCCTTATATTCCTAAAGAAAGAATTGATGATGTAATAATTTTTGATCCGTCAGATACGGCTCGGCCAATTGGTCTTAATATGCTTGAAGCTAAGACTCAACAGGAGATGGATTTTGCCACCCAGGAAATGATTATGATTTTCTATAAGCTATTGCCTGATCCGGCGATGGCCGGCCCGATGTTTGAACATTATATGAGAAATGCGCTTTTGGCTTTAATGTCTGATCAAGAAAATCCGGGAACATTGGTGGAATTGGCGCGGATATTCACTGATGAAGCTTATCGTCGCGATAAGCTGACTCATGTCAAAGATATTTTGGTCAAAGACTTTTGGGAGCGTGAATATACGGCTTCCCAAAAAGGTTCCACTGGCGCCGATATGTTGTCCTATGTCATTTCTAAGACTGGCCGATTTGTGGAAAACGAAATGATGAGAAATATCATTGGTCAATCCAAATCCAGTATTAATTTCCGCCAAGTAATGGACGAGGGTAAAATCCTGCTGTTGAATTTGTCCAAAGGCAAGGTGGGTGATACCAACAGTAATTTACTGGGGTTGATCGCCGTATCCAAATTACAAATGGCGGCTCTGGCTCGCGCTGATATGCCCGAAGATCAACGGCGTGATTTTTATCTTTATATTGATGAGTTTCAGAATTTTATTACAGATAGTATTTCCACTATTTTGGCTGAAGCTAGAAAATATAAGCTCAATCTAATTATGGGGCATCAATACATTGCCCAGCTGGTTCAAAATAACGATAGTCGAGTCAAAGATGCGGTGTTTGGCAATGTTGGTAATATGATCAGCTTTCGGATTGGGGTTGAAGATTCTGAAGTAATTGGCAAACAATTGGCGCCTCAGATCAATGAGTATGATCTGTTAAATATCGAAAAGTTTAATGCCTATATCCGATTGCTAATTGACAATACGGCATCGCCGACATTTAATATGCACTGTTTTCCATTACCAGATGATGGTAATCCTGATATAGTCAGTCAGCTTAAAGAGTTGTCTCGCATTAAATACGGTCGAGAGCATCAGCTGGTGGTGAGAGATATTTTGGCTCAATCAAGGATCGGTCAACTGGGCAAAGAGCCGATTGTAAAGCCAAGTCCATTACCACCAAAAATTGGAGTTTAACCAAGAGGCAATTTGCCTCTTTTTTGATCCATATAAGTGTCTAACAGACAGGAGGGCAGAATAATGAAGATGCCCAGATATCAGCAGATAGTGCTGAATGAGCCAATTCCGGTCGCTGACACGTCAGATCATCGGATTTGGCGGTACTTGATTCTAAAGTCGGGCGTATATCAGGTGGTCAGGGTGCCAAATAAGTCTGGCATGGAGGGGATAGCAGTGGATTGGTATGTCCTGGTTGACCAGCCGCACATTGGCGCTGCTATTCCGGTTTGGGAAGGAACAATGAACGGTTAAGGAAAGAAAAATGGCTAAAATTTAGGGATGATGCGAACAATTGACAATAGTGTCAGTTCTTGGTCGCCTGTGTAAAAAAACCGGCGACCTTTTTATTTTAGTTTAGGAAGCAGGAATTAGGTAACGGGAAATAGGATTTTTGAGTATTTCTTGATTATTCCAGACGCTTACTTTATAATATTATATAGTCATACGTCATCGGCAATCATCCCAACTCTCACTTAGAAAGGAGGGGCTAAAGAAGAAATTATCTAAAAAAATTTTTGCAAAATATCTTCAAAATAATTAATAATTATTGATTACTATCTAAAAATATCTTCAAGATTATTAGAAATTAGGTGAATTATAAATCATTATATACTACAAGTTAACAGCTAAGCTAAAAGCTAAATTATGTCCACCCTGTACCGTAAATATCGGCCCCAGAAGTTTTCAGAACTCATCGGCCAAAATCATATCAAAATTACTTTACAGCATGAGTTGGAGCGCGGCGAGATTGGTCACGCTTATCTTTTTTGTGGGCCCAGAGGTTTGGGCAAGACCACTACGGCTCGGCTGTTTGCCAAGGCAGTCAATTGTGTCAATCGTAAAGACGGCGAAAGTGAGCCTTGCAATAAGTGTAATTCTTGCACCAGTATTATGACGGGCAATTCGGTTGATATGATTGAGATTGACGCGGCGTCTCACACCAGCGTTGATAATGTCCGGGAAAATATTATTGAAAATGCTCGTTTTACACCAACCAGCAGTAAATACAAAGTGTTTATTATTGATGAGGTGCATATGCTTTCAATTTCAGCGTTTAATGCGCTACTGAAGACTTTGGAAGAGCCACCGGCTCATGCGATATTTATTTTGTGTACCACGGAAGTTCATAAACTGCCAGCGACAATTATTTCTCGATGTCAGCGCTTTGATCTTAAGAAAGTTTCCAGTGATAATATGCTTGGACGACTCAAAGATATTACCAAGCAAGAAGGCAAAAAAATTGAGGAGTCAGTATTGAAAAATATTATTATTAATTCCGAAGGTTGTATCCGCGATGCTGAAAGCTTGTTGGGAAAAGTGTTCACTCTGGGCGATGATATTACCCAAGAGCAGGCCGATATTATCCTGCCACGGTCAGATTTCAATCGAATTATAAATTTACTTAATTTTATCTTGGACAAAAACACGACCGCCGCCATTGAGCTGATTAATAAGCTGGTTGAGGAGGGCGTTGATTTGCAAGTTTTTACCGATAGTTTGATTGAATTTTTGCGTAAAGTATTGTTGATTAAGGTCAATGGTAACCTGTCTGATTTTGGCATTGAGCTGGATGAGTCCGGCGCCAAAGCAGCCCAAATGTTGTCAGAGCGTTTTTCTTTTGAGATGTTAGTGTCAATGATTGAGCTATTTCGGCTAAAGCGTCAGGAGCTTAAGACCGCTTTAATTGTCCAGTTTCCGCTTGAATTGGCAGTGATTGAAATCAGTGAGGAAGTGGTCTGTCGACGTGATGATAATCAGGATAATCCGTTTGGATCATCTTATGGGTTGGGCGCAAAATCAGAAGCTCAACCGGCTGAATCAAATGACGGGAAGGTAAAAGCAACTATTAAGAACACTTTGTCCCATTTGCATATCAGAAAGAAACAACCCAGCGTTGTTTTGAGCAATGTGAGCGTTGATAAAGATAATTCCAGCGAGGTTAAGGTTAATCTAATTGCCAAGTCAGATAAGGTGAGTCCCGGTCGGCATGTTGATTTTGATAAAATCAAAGATAATTGGTCGGTGATTTTAGACAAAATGTTGGAGAAAAATTATACTTTGTCAGCCCTGCTTAAAATCAGCCAACCGTTAAAATGTCGGGGTAATATTTTAGAAATCGCCGTCAAGAGCAACTTTTATAAGGATCGGCTGGAAGATATTCATAATCGTGAGATTATTCAAGGTGTAATATCAGAAGTCGCTCAATCCGAAGTGGCTATCTGTGGATTGGTCAAAGATGATTTGTCGCCAATTGAAATCACAAATAATGAAGCCGAGGTGAAGATTGATGCGCCGGAAATGACGAAAATAGAAGCCATTAAAACACCGGTCAGAAAAGATGTGGTGCAGGATGTGATGGATATGTTCTGAATTAATTGAAAGAAGTATTTTTTTTATAAAAAACCACCGGCAAAAAACCGGTGATTATTTTTTTGGATTTATGAATTAAATTAGGTAAGATAATATCAAAAGTTTGCGAGTGTTTTAAATTTTGGCTGCGGGACATGGATTCGAACCATGATTACCTGGGCCAGAACCAGGCGTCCTACCATTAGACGATCCCGCATTATAGATTCATAATCTAAAATAGCAAAATAATTAGAAAAAATCAATAGTGAGTCGTTATTTTAGTTTCGTAATTTATGTGTTATTATTAAAATAATAATTCAATCGAAATTTATGAAAAAGGCGTGTGTTATAATTTTATTTTTTCTGATCACGGCTGGTCCGGCATTGGCTCAATCTAGTGTTAGTGATACTTTTCTTCAAGATGAGATAATCAATGATTATCAGGTCATAATTGAAGTGAATCAGGACGCATCAATTGATGTGATGGAAACGATTTATTATGATTTTGGCGGGGTGGAGCGTCATGGCATTTATCGTAGTTTTCCGATCAAATACCAAGCTCGAGGTGGTAATTATAATTTGCGAGTTTCTGATGTTGAAGTGACAAATAATGATGGTCATCAATATAATTTTGAGATTAGCTATCCAGAATCAAATGTTGAAATCAAAATCGGCGACCCCAATTCTTATGTGATTGGAGAGCAGGTGTATATCATCAGCTACAAAATTAGGCGGGCAATAAATTATTTTGACGATCATGACGAGCTATATTGGAACGCAATTGGTGACCAGTGGCAAGTGCCGATTACCAAAGCCAGCGTCTTGGTTTTTTTGCCGGAGAAAATCCAAGAGTCAGAGCTTCAGCGGGATTGTTTTGTCGGCACCTATGGTAGTACCGGTTCTTGTCGTTCCAACTATATTATTGAAGCTGATGGCGTCAATAAAATAAATTTTTTGAGCGCCGATGATGAATCGTTTTTATCCGGTGAGGGGATGACGATTGTGGTCGGCTGGCCCAAAGGATTAGTCTATCAACCGACTTGGCATCAGCAACTGCTTGAAATAATCAAGGATAACTGGATTCTGGCTTTGCCGGTTGTAGTGTTGATTATGATGATTTTTATTTGGCAACAAAAAGGCCGTGATCCCAAAGGGCAAGGCACAATCGTCACTCAATTTGACGCACCCAATAATTTAACGCCGGCTCAAGTTGGCACAATTATTGATGAACGAGTTGATAATCGTGATGTTTCAGCCGAAATTATTGAATTGGCGGTCAGTGGTTATATAAAAATAATTCGCACTGAGGAAAAGCAGTTAATTGGCAAAAAAGTTGATTATACGATTGAGAAGCTTAAAGAGCCCGACGATAAATTGAAAGATTTTCAATTTCGACTGATAAAAATGTTCTTTTCCGACAGTAGCCAGACAGTTAAATTATCAACTTTTAAAAATAAATTATCTGATGAGGTAAAATTAATGAATAAAGAAATTTATAATTCCTTGGTTGATGGTGGTTATTTTTCTAAAAATCCGGTGACAGTCAAAGGAATATATATGGCGGTGGCATCAATAATAATTTTCTTTGACATTGTGCTTTTTAATTTTGATGATTCTATTTTGTTTTTCAGTATTTTAACTTCCGGTATTATTATTTTTATTTTTAGTTTTTTGATGCCGGTCAAAACCAAGCAAGGGGTCGAAGCAAAGGAACATATACTGGGACTAAAAAGTTATTTGTCAGTGGCAGAGAATGACCGGCTCAAATTTCATAATGCACCGGAAAAAAATCCAGAGCAGTTTGAAAAGTTGTTGCCATACGCGATGGTGCTTAAAGTTGAAAAACAATGGGCCAAACAATTTGAAAACATTTATCACGGTCAGCCAAAGTGGTATAGTGACTCGGCTTATGGCTCATTCACGCCAATTTTTTTGGTCAGTAATCTAAATAATTTTAGATCAGTCGCCAATACCAGCTTTACTCCCAAGTCGTCGGCCGGCTCCGGTGGCAGTGGTTTTGGTGGCGGGGGATTTTCCAGTGGTGGTTTTGGTGGCGGTGGCGGTGGGAGTTGGTAAAAAATAAAAAATTAAGAAATTATTATGACAAAAAGACAAAGAAAAATTCGTTTTACTGAGTTTTTAGTAATTGGACTGGCAATGGGCGTAGTAGAAGATATGATTGCGATTTTGCTGGCCACGGACACCAAGCTTAGCTGGCATGTTTTTTTGGTCGCTTTTTCAGTAGCTCTGCCTTTTGCTTTCATCAGTGAGTATGTGGTTGATCATCCAAGATTTTGGGAATTTTTATACGGTGGCGATGGAAAGTAGTTTAAAAATAAAAATTAAAAAGCTTAGCGACAGTGTGGTGATTCCCAAATATGCTCATCCAGGTGATGCTGGGATGGATGTGTATGCAATTAGCAAAGAAAAAACCGACAAATATGTGGAGTATGGCACCGGCTTAGTATTTGAAGTGCCGGCCGGATATGTGATGTTGGCTTTTCCCAGAAGCAGTATTTCCAAGCTTGATTTAATAATGGCAAATTCAGTCGGAGTGATAGATGCCGGTTATCGCGGTGAATTAAAATTCAGATTCAAACAAAACGGAGCGATGGATTATAAAATCGGCGATCGAATCGGACAGATTATATTTATCCCGTTTCCAGTGATTGAATTTGAAGAAACACAGGACTTAAGCGAGTCTGTCAGAGGCGATGGCGGCTGGGGCTCGACTGGGAAGAGTTAAGGATCTGTAGCTCAGTTCACATCGGAAAGGTCATTGGTTTGAATCTAATTAAGATCCATTTGCTAAGACACTAAAAATCATCTATACTGCTCTATAGCCCGCCAAGCGGGCCGTTTTAGCGTGTAAGTGTGTAAGTAAGACGAGATATAACATTATTTAAATTTAAATATGGCAAATACGCTATTTAAATTAAAAAGTAAATTTTCTCCGGCGGGTGATCAGCCAGAAGCGATTGATAAGTTGGTTAGGGGACTTGAAAAAGGTAGCAGGTATCAGACACTGGTCGGCGTCACTGGCAGTGGTAAGACTTTTACAGTCGCTAGTGTATTATCACAATTTGATATGCCGGTACTAGTGATGGCGCCCAATAAAGCTTTGGCGGCCCAGCTTTATCGTGAATACAAAAATTTTTTTCCAGAAAGTAGCGTCAATTATTTTGTATCTTACTATGATTATTATCAGCCAGAGGCGTATATGCCCAGCAGTGACACTTACATTGAGAAAGAGGCAATGATTAACGATGAGATAGACCGATTGCGTCATCAAGCGACAACAGCGTTGTCTATTAGGCGGGATGTGATAATTGTGGCTTCGGTGTCTTGTATTTATAATTTAGGTATTCCGGCCAGCTACACCGAGTCCTCGCTTCATTTAGAGTTGGACAAGCCAATTGTGCGTCAGGATCTAATCAAACAGCTAGTCAAGATTCAATTTGAACGCACTCCGGGTGAGCTTAAGCGGGGATTATTTCGGGTCAGAGGCGATCTATTTGAAATTATGCCAGCAGCCGAGAAAATTATTTATCAGATAGCGTTCAAAGATCAGAAAGTGGCAGAAATAAAGCTGGTTGATCCATTAACTCGTCAGATTAAGGATAAATTAAATGAAATCATTATCTTCCCACCCAAGCATTTTGTCTCATCTATGCCCGAGATTAAAGAGGCGGTTAAAAGTATTAAAATCGAGCTGAAAGATAGGCTGAAATATTATAAGGATAAGGGTCTTTTTCTTGAGGCCGAGCGACTTGAGCGTCGGACACGATACGATATGGAGATGTTGCTTTCCCTTGGCTATTGCCATGGCATTGAAAATTATTCTCGTCATTTGACCGGCAAATTGCCGGGTGAGTCGCCCGATACGCTGTTGGCATATTTTCCGCGTTACGCAGATGGCAGTCCAGATTTTTTGACCATTATTGATGAGTCGCATATTGCCGTGCCTCAAATCAGAGGAATGTATGCCGGTGACAAAGCGAGAAAAGAAACCTTAATCCAATATGGCTGGCGTCTGCCGTCAGCGCTAGATAATCGGCCGTTGAATTTCAAGGAATTTGAACAGCGAATCGGCCAAACTCTATTTACGACAGCCACACCCGGCAAGTGGGAAATTGAAAAGTCTGGCCGACCCATTCGTCAGGTTATTCGACCCACCGGGCTGATTGATCCACCAGTCGAGATTAGGCCGGTATATAATAAGAAGACTGACCAGAGCCAAATTGATGATTTAATTAAGGAAATTAAAAGTGTCATTTCGAGCAGAGCGATAGATCCCGTGGAATTAAACGGGATTGCCACCCTCCTTCCGGCCACTCGCAATGACAGTAAGAAAACTGGTCGTATCATTGTCAATACTTTGACCAAGAAAATGGCTGAAGATCTTGATGAATATTTGAAAAAGCAAGGACTTAAAGTAAATTATATCCATAGCGATATTAAGACGATTGAGCGGACTGATATCTTAAAGAATTTTAGAAAGGGTAAGTTTGATATTCTAATTGGAGTGAATTTGCTTCGTGAGGGTTTGGATTTGCCGGAAGTGACACTGGTCGCCATCTTAGATGCTGATCGAGAAGGATTTTTGCGCAGTGAAACATCACTGATGCAGACTATGGGACGAGCTGCTAGGAATGTGACCGGTAAGGTCATTTTGTACGCCGATACTGTGACCAGGTCAATGAAACGAGCGCTTAAAGAAGTGGAAAGTCGGCGTCTCATTCAGAAAAAGTACAATCAGCAACATGGCATTACACCAGAGACGATCAGTAAAGAGATTGAGGATTTTCTTGATTTAACCGATGCGAATGACACCAATTAAACGCGAATGTTGCAAGTTAAGGCAAAAATAAAACCGCAAGCTGATTCTTGCGGTTGAGGTAATTAGTTTGTCTAGCGTCGAGCCAAATTTCTGACAGGCGTATATTGGATGGTCAAACATTGGCGATTACGCAATTTGTCAATTAGTTCAGAATTGGTAAGATATAATTTTTCAGCGATTGGCGCGCAAAAACGTTCTAATTCTTTATCCGGCATATCCAGCCAGATGGCATCAACCCCGTTAATCGGCTCACAGTTGAGATAGCGTTCAATAAGTCTAGTTTGGTCGGGCGGAATATTGTTGACAACATTAATGGTAATCGGCTGGTTGGCAATGATGACAACTATGGCGGTAGAAAAAGACAACAATCCAATGATAATAAAAAATAAGCCAAACCGTTTTTTTTCTGTTTTTTGGGTCTGATCGTAATATTCATTATTGAAGAAGCAAAAAAATAATCCCATAGATGTAAATATCAATCCCAAAACAAACAACACAAATAAAAAAATACCCATTTTATTTCTCCTTGTTCCGGTTGTTGACCCAGTTGTTAAAGACCCACTTAGTTTCAAATATTATTGCATTTATAATTTTTTGTCAACCTCGTAGAGAAAATTGACTAGCCACCAAGGGTGGCAAATATAAATTGAGTGTAATGTATTATAAAGTAGTATATTTATAGCAAGAAATAACTTTTTATATAAACTAAAAGTCAAAATTCTTCTACAGGGTCAAGCAAAAAGGTAATTAGCAATTAGTAACTGGTAATTTAAAATTAAAAATTAAAGCATTTAAAATTAATTCAGATATGAAAGAAACCATCCAGATAAAGGGCGCTCGCGTCCATAATCTCAAAAATATAACCCTTGAAATACCCCACAATAAGCTGGTGGTGTTTACTGGTGTGTCGGGCAGTGGCAAGTCATCATTGGCCTTTGACACCATTTTTGCTGAAGGCCAACGGCGGTATATTGAGTCGCTGTCGCCTTATGCGCGTCAGTTTTTGGGTCAGATGAAGCCGGCGGATGTAGATGAGATAATCGGTTTGGCGCCATCTATTTCTATTGATCAGAAGGCACTATCGCATAACCCGCGGTCAACTGTCGGCACTTTGACCGAGATTTATGACTATCTGCGGGTATTGTATGCTCGGCTGGGTGAGGTATTTTGCCCCCAGTGTGATTATAAGATTGAAAAGCTGGCCTTAGATGAAATGGTGGATATTGTCACAAGTCGCGCCAAAGAACTTAAGACTGATTATGTGACAATATTGTCCCCGGTAGTAATAGATCGTAAGGGTGAATATTATCAGCTATTGTATGATTATCTAGGTCTTGGTTATGGCGAGGCCAGAATTGATGGTAAATTTCACTCACTGCACAATAAGGTGGAGCTGGCACGATATAAAAAGCATAGTATTGATATTGTAATTGATAAAGTAATAATAAATGATGATGGTCGGTTGTCTGAAGCGATTGAAAGCGCGCTTGGCTATAGTGATGGTTTGATAATCGTTTTATATCATGAGAACCAGAAAGATCAAAAGGAATTATTATTATCTTCAAATTGGAGCTGTCCCAATGATAATTTTTCATTTCCGGAGGTGGAGCCGAGATTATTTTCATTCAATAGTCCTCACGGCGCTTGTGAAAACTGTCATGGCATTGGCCGGCTTGAGTCTTGGGAAAAGAAACAGGTTGAAGGAAATGTGGGTCAGCCTAAAAAAGAATATATCAGAAAATGGCAACGGGTGATTAAGCCATGTCTAGATTGTAATGGCTTGCGTCTTAAGCCCGAAGCATTGTCAGTCAAGATAGAAGGAAAAAGCATTGCTCAAGTCAGTCAACTGCCACTAGATAAATTGTATGATTTTTTTGAAAAGTATAAGCAGAAAATGACCAATCGGCAACACGAGATAGCTGACACGGTAGTAAGTGAGATAAGTGACCGGTTGTTTTTTTTGATCCAGGTTGGGCTTAATTATCTGTCGCTTGATCGTGAGGCCGAGACCTTGTCTGGTGGCGAGGCCCAACGGATTCGGCTGTCATCGCAGATTGGCTCATATTTGTCTCGCACTTTATATATCCTTGATGAACCGACTATTGGTCTACATGAAAGGGACAATGACCGCTTAATTGATACCTTAAAATCACTGCGTGATCAAAACAATAGCGTGCTTATTGTTGAGCATGATGAGCGAGTAATCAGGGAGTCTGACTATCTGGTTGATTTGGGACCAATGGCTGGCAGTCAGGGTGGGGAAGTGGTTGCCATTGGCGTCACCAAGGAGCTGCTCAAGAAAGATAGCCGACAAAAATCTCTCACCTTGGATTATTTGCGAGGCGAAAGGGAGATTATAATTCCCAAACGGCGAAAAAAGACTACCGAGGTGATCAAGGTGATCGGTGCTAACGTCAATAATTTGGCAAATATCCAAGTGGATATTCCACTGCGGAAGATGGTGTGCGTGACCGGTGTATCAGGTAGTGGCAAGTCGTCGTTTTTGTATGACGCGTTGTATAAAAATCTAGTCAAAATTAAACACGGTGAGAGGAAAGAGCTGGAAAATGTCAGCAAGATTATTGGGACCGAATACATCAACCGAGTCGTAATTATGGATCAGTCGCCAATTGGCCGAAGTCCGCGGTCCAATCCAGCCACTTACACCGGAATCTTCACGCCAATTCGAGAATTTTTTGCCCAGTTGCCGGATGCCAGAGAAAGGGGTTATACTTTGTCGCGGTTTTCATTCAATCGGCCGGGTGGCCGGTGCGAATCTTGCGATGGTGCAGGATTTAATTTGATTGAAATGCATTTTCTGCCGGCGGTGTATGTGGAGTGTGAAGTGTGTCATGGCAAGCGGTTTAGCCGAGAGACGCTTCAAGTAAAGTATAAAAATTCATCTTCAAAAAATACTGACAGCAAGGCCGGCAAGAATATTGCCGAAGTTTTGGCGTTGACTATTGACGAGGCCATTCCTTTCTTTGACGGCATTTATCAGATTACTGATAAATTAAAAGTGCTTCAAGAGGTGGGTCTAGGGTATCTTCAGCTGGGTCAAAGCGCAACTACGCTTTCCGGCGGCGAGGCCCAGCGGATTAAGCTGGCCCGTGAGCTCACCCATACCCTTGGCAAGAAGACATTGTATTTGTTGGATGAGCCCACAGTCGGACTTCATTATCATGATGTGGAGTTATTACTTGAAGTGTTGAATAAATTAATTGATCGTGGCAATAGCATTGCGATCATTGAGCACAATATGCACGTGATAAAGTCATGTGATTATATTATTGATTTGGGACCGGGTGGTGGAGATGCTGGTGGTAAAGTCGTCGCTAAAGGCACGCCGGAGGAAATTGTGAGTGAGTGGCACAAGAAAAAAAGCCAGTCAGAAACCGCCAAATATTTGAAAGACTATTTGAAATAATTTATGGACATAAGAGAAAAAATAAAAAAGTTTCCTGACACACCGGGGGTGTATTTTTGGTCTGACTCTAAAGGTGAGATTCTTTATATCGGCCGAGCTACCAGTTTGAAAAAACGAGTCAGTCAGTATTTTAGAAAAGATATTGATCCGCGGATAGGTGAAATGGTACACAAGGCCAAAGATATTAAATATCAGATCACTGACACTATTTTGGACAGTGTGATTTTGGAAGCGAATTTAATCAAAAAACATTGGCCAAAGTATAATGTCCAAGCCAAAGATGATAAGTCATTTATTTATGTTGTAATTCCTGACAGTGATTATTCTTATCCGATGTTGGTGCGTCATCATGATTTGAAAAAATTTCCCAAAGTCAAAAATAAGATTTTTGGGCCATATCAGAATGCGACTCTAGTAAAAAACGCTTTAAAAATTATTAGACATATATTTCCCTATGGAAAATGTAAATTGGGACAGGGTAAACCATGTTTTGATCATCAAATTGGACTTTGCCCTGGTGCTTGTGTGGGTGAGATAAGTAAAAAAGATTATCAACAGAATATCAAAAATATTTCTCTGCTATTGTCTGGTCAGAAAAAAAGATTATTGAAAAAGTTGAAAAAGGACAACCCAGACACAGCCAGAGCTCTTACCCACTTGCAAGATGTTATTCTCCTAGCCAATGATGAGCTGACATCAATCCAGAGTATAAATCGGATTGAGGGCTATGATATTTCTCATTTGACCGGTAAAGAAGTGTATGGGGCAATGTCAGTGTTTTCCGGTGGTAAGCCGGACAAGAAGGAATATCGATTGTTTAAAATAAAAACCGCCCTAGGTGGTGATGATCTGCGGGCGTTAGAAGAGATGTTGGCCAGAAGATTTAATCACTTGGAGTGGTCAAGACCGAATTTGGTCTTAATTGACGGCGGTAGGCCGCAAATAGATTTTGTTGATAAATTTTTTAAAAAAAATAACATTAGTATTCCAATGGTGGGGATTTCTAAGTTTGGCGGTGACAGCTTGGTATTTCCACCTCAAACCAAGCCGGAAATAAAAAATATGACCGAGAGTATTAAAATGATACTGCTGGCAGTGCGTGATGAGGCGCATCGGTTTGGCAACCGCGCCGGTCGGCAGAAAAGACGGAAAATATAAATATCTTTATCGTGTTTTTTTGTCTGTGGATAACATTTAAACATTTTTTGTGGTATGGAGTATAATATATAGAGTATAATAAAAGAAAGGACTTATTTTTAATTTCATTAACTAAAAAATGTATGGTTAAGAAAAGACAAAGTAGAACAAAAATTAGCCCCAAACTGGCAATTAGTGTGATAGCCATAACTGCTATTATCGCCGGATTAATTATTGGTGGTTATGGTCTTTATTCAGTTTTGCCCTTAAGTAAAAATTTATCCAATAGGCAGGCCGTTGCGTCTAATGGCTTGGTTGCTTATTATAATTTTAATGGTAATTTTAAAAATTCGATTGATTCAAAAACAGCTTCGTGTCCGAATCACTGTCCAACATTCGCTGAAAAAGATCCATTGAGGTCGGGGTATAATAAGTCGGGAATTTTTAATGGAAGTAATGATTCTGTTCAATATACTAAAACCGATTATAATATAGATGATTTTACCATAGCGGTTTGGTTTTATAGGGAGGCCAATTCTAC
>Ga0208373_1001821_pt1 | contig 26192 bp, 29 predicted proteins | sample RifOxyC2_FD_184036 | JGI IMG/M metagenome (GOLD analysis project Ga0208373, IMG submission 184036) | Soil microbial communities from Rifle, Colorado - Rifle Oxygen_injection C2 (SPAdes) | ecosystem: Environmental > Terrestrial > Deep subsurface > Rock core/Sediment | place: Rifle, Colorado... | reverse complement strand
ATTCTTTTTAACGGAAAAACTGCCACAAAAAGGGCAGTTTTTTATGTGTCATACAAAATATCTTCTACTCTAGGCTTACCTGAGCCAAAAAACAATGTTTTGAGCAACCCAAAATGTCTATTAACTCATTTCTCCTCAAAAACTTTATGATATTTTTTTAGGTTTTCGGGACTTTGTAATGCCCACAACGAATGCTGCAACTCCGCACTTTCTTTTTTTACTAAGTACTCTGTTGGCAGATATCTGTTTGCCGACACATCAAAATCTATAGGCACCACTAGAAAATTATAATTTTTCTCCAGTATTCTATTAGCCAAAACTTTAATTCTCTTTTCGCGTGTTTGTTCACAGAAGATGAAAAAATTGGCTTTTTTAACTTTTCGTTTTTGGATTATCTTATTGCTGTTCAATAAATTTTCCAAAGTCGAAAGAGATTTATTTTCCGGAATAAAAAGCCAATTTTTGGTTATTGGTTTTAAAAATGGTCGTTCTTTAATCAAAGCACCAAACAATTTTATCATTTCATCAGCCTCAGTACGCTTGTATGGTTTCAGCATATCTGTTTCGCCGCCACAAGTAATGATTATCGGTTTATCAATCTTGTTTTTTACCACAAAACTATAAATCTTATTAAAGACCATTTTTAAATAAAAATTATAATTTTTGTCTTTCAGGATATTCTTGGGAACTCCATACCCGAAAACTAAAAAAACATCATTCATATATTTGAAAAAAATTAGAACAATTTCGCATAACGTTCCGGCATAGCCGAAGTTTGGTGGTGGTATAATTTGCGCGCTAGCGCTCACCACCAAACTTGGGTGAGCGAGCGTTAAAAATAAAACTATTTTTTTACTTTGTTTGCTAAGATTAGATTTTCTTTATATTGTCCGCCCATTGTATCCGTTCCACGGATTGATACCTCTATTTTACCATCATCTGAATAGAGCGGACAGCCGATTACCTTCTTTGTTTCACCATTTTTTAAAGCATTGCAATTGTGAGAATGTCCAAATGCTGGCTCCTCGCTTGCGTTAAGAAATCTTGTCATTTCTCGTTTCTGCTTAACACCATCTTGAAGCCAAAAAGTTTCTATTTTCAAATTCAAAATATCTCCACCATGATTTGTTATATCAAAATAGTTTTGACTTTCTTGGAAAGGACTGATAGAAATTTTTGGCATTTTATCTTTTTTGCGAAATTTTCTTGGCAGATATATTCCTGTTATATATCCAAGAATGAAAGTCACAATTGTAATGATTATTGTTTTCATAAAAAAATAATTTTATTTAGCTCGTGAACCGGCTATGCCGTGTTGTACGATGTTATCTTTTGTGAAAAAAATTACTTTTAAGCCTTTTTAGAATTTTTTGTCAAATTTCATTTGACAGATACATCATTTTATGCTGAGCTTTATGGTCAGCTAAATTCACAGGAACCAAACCAACAAAAGGAGGATATCATGGCCAAAATTAAGTTCGTTGAAGTTGATTCAACCCCAGTATGCCCTCATTGCAAAAAGCAACTGGAGAGCATTGAAAAAACATCGAAGGGGTTTATTGAGCGACACACGGTGTACATGTGCCCACACTGCAAAGCGGTGTTGAGCATAGGGTACAATCTCGGCGCATAATTCGCGTCAACCCAGGACAGCTATCGCCCGAGGTATGTACTACCTTGGGCTTTTTTTGTCAAAAAGATCTAAAAAGGCTAAATCTAAAAAGAAAAATAATACAGGTTTTTCTCTTTTGCGAAACCAGATACACAGTGTTAGATGATGTTTCGCCGACGAATATAAATATTTTTAAAAATCACAAACCAACTTTCTTAACAGCACAAAACTTTTTTATTTCACATTTCTTATAAATCTGATTTTTTCCGTTTGAAAAATAAAAGAGGGGTTAGGCCTGCCTGCCGGCAGGGGTGAATTTCATTTTTCAAAACACTTTATTTTGTTATTATTTTTATTGTTCCTTTATTTGCATCAACTTCAAGTAAATCATTATCTGAAATTAATTTTGTTGCATTGACTGTGCCAATCACACAAGGAATTTTTAATTCTCTGCTTACAATAGCTGCATGACAGGTTATACCTCCTTCATCTGTTACTATTGCAGAAGTTTTCTTGAGCGCAGGAATCATTTCAGGGGTTGTCATTGGTGCTACCAAGATGTCTCCTTTTTCAACTTTATTCAAATCTGATAACTCAAAAATAACCTTTGCCTTTCCTTTTGCATAACCTTTGCAGGCTATATTTCCATTAATTGTTTTGCCATGTTTTTTTGAAGGATTAATTATTTTTATTTTGTTTTTTCTACAATAATCCTTGATATCAAAAATAATATTTCCTTTGTGATAAGCCCAGCCCTTCTCTCTAGTTTTTAATTTGGCATTATTAAGGGTTGTATCATTCAAAAATTCACTCAACAAATAATTCCGAGTATCAAGACCAAACTTTTTAGAAATGACTTTGTTTATGTAAGTTAAAGATGGGTGAAGGACGTCGTCACTTTCGTTTCTTATTTGAATACAAATTTTTCTAAGGTTATTTGATGCTTTAAAAAATTCTGTGCTTCCAAGTATATTGGCAACTGCTATCATCGGCCAAATTTCATGATTTAAATTAGCGATTTTTTTAAAGTCATCTGAATTATTTCTTATCAAGTTTCTTATTTTTTCGCTGTTTTTATCAAATATGACTTTTTCGTCTTTAAACCAAGATAAATTGTCTTCAAGGTAATCAATCAATGGCTGTAAACTTTGCTTTGGGTCAGTAAAATTATAATAAACTGCAACAGCTTTCTTTGGAGTATAAATAAACAGGGGGTCAAAGAAAAGAAGATTTTTAAATTTTTCAGGCAGTTTTATTCTTTCTCCTATGTCCCAACATTCACAATCAACTAGGCTTAATGATCTAGTCATTATTTTATGAAATGCTTGGATAGTTTCTGTTTCAGAAATTGTTGTAATTGGCCTGCTTTGTACAATGTAAAATTTTCCTTTTTCTTTCGCCCATTCTATATCACAAGGAAAACCATAATGATTTTCAATATTTACTATGAGTTTAGACAATTCAACAATTTCTTTTTCAGTTAAAACTTGATTCTTTCCCTTTGCTCCTAATTTTTTCCACTCATTTCCGCCCTTTGCTTTTTTGTATAATGCTTTTGTCTGCTCATTTACATGTATGTCTAAAATATTAAATTTTTGTTTATTTACAACATAACTATCAGGAGTTACTGAACCAGAAACAATCGCTTCTCCTAGTCCAAATCCCGCTTCAATAATAATCTGATTCTTGTCTTGCGTAACTGGATGAACAGAAAAAGCAATTCCCGATTCTTCACTATTAACCATTTTTTGGATAACAACCGAAACAGAAATTTTATTTTTTTTTAATTTTTTCTCAAATCTATAAAAAATTGCTCTTGGTGTGAAAAGAGAAGCCCAGCATTTTTTTACATTTTCCAAAAGCGTTTCATCTGTTGTATTCAAAAAACTATCTAATTGTCCCGCCCAAGCTGCAGATGCAGAATCTTCTGATGTTGCAGAAGAACGAACAGCAACAAATTTGCAATCAAGATTTTTAAAAAATTCTAAAATTTCTGCTTTGATATCTACCGGCATTTCTTTGGAAAGAATTATTGCCTGAATTTTCTCAGAAGCATTTTCGACAGTATGAACTTCTTTAATATCAACCGTGTCTAAAACGGCGTCAATTTCTACATTCAAATCGGTTTCTTCTATGAATTTTTCAAAAGCATTTGAAAGAATTACAAAACCTTCAGGAACGGGAATTCCTGCTTGTGTCATCTCTCCAAGAGAAGCACCCTTTCCTCCTGCAATTTCAATATCTGCTTTCGAGATTTGATTGAAACTTTTAATTAAAATTTCTGTCATAAGTTAAGGTTAGAATCCGAAATTTATAAACAAATCGTTTTCGTAGCGTAGCGGAGAAAACACCTTATTTCCCCTCTAGAAAAATAGAAAACAAATTTATTCGCCTTCGAAAGCCTATCAAAATCTTCTTATAAATATAACTCAAACTCAATTTCAGCTAACGTCCGGGTGTATGCGATGTTTGCCATAGCGAAGCGGAGTAAAATATGGGAGAACGAAGTGCAACGAGCGAACCGCATATACTGTGTTAGGCGAGCCGAACGGAGCGATAGCGGAGTGAGAGTGCAACGTGCCTTTAGCGTATTTCCAAGTCTCTTTTATTATTTATTCGAGTGAAAAATTTTCGTTTTGGGTGAAGGGCAGAGGGGAATTAAAGGGGTGAATGCCCGTAGCCTAAAACACCTTATTTCGTTCCATATATTCCCCAAGATAAATCTGAAAACCCTTTGATTTCAATTGTAAATCCTAATGATTCTAATTTTTTAGATTCATCATCAATATACCAATAAAGTTCATCATCAAAATCTTCTACTAAATCAGGATATTTGTCCTTCATTTGATTTTCATATTCCTTACTTCTAAACATTAAATCACCAAAAATAACTTTCCCTCCTTTTGGCAAAAAATTAAATATCTTTTCAAAAAGAAAATGCTTCTCATCTTGAGTCAAGTGATGAATTGCATATGTTGATATAATTGTGTCAATTTGTTTGTCGTTTTCAAAATCATCAAAAAAACCTAACAAGTCGTTTTTTATAAAAACAATATACTGATTATTTTTTAACTTTTCTTTCGCAAGATCTAACATATTTTGTGAAATATCTACACAATATATTTTTTTATCAGAACTTATTTGAATTGATGTATTTCCAGTTCCACAACCTAAATCAACTAAAACGTAAGAATTTTTAGTTTTTCCTTTAATCCATTCCATTAAATTATTATATCCTTTGCGAATTGGATTTTCCTCATTTTGAACATTATCATCATAATTATTTGCAATTGGGTCATGGTTAAATTTTTGAGCAAATTTACTTTTCATAGATATTCTTATAAAGGAAATTTTCTGGAGCCGCTTATCGCGGTGTTATCGGATGTAATTAAAATTTTTATACTCCTTATTATTCAATTATTTGGGGATTTTTATTTTTTTCATTATTTTTTACATAATGCCTATAATATCCAATAAAACCGCTTACAAGAAATGAGCCTTCGGCGACTACACCCATTGGCGAGAGAATAATGGCGTTATATAAAACAATAATTGATGTGCCACCCATCATAAATTTTCGCATTAACTTATTGTCTGCCTGAAAGTTCCCAACAATAAAAATGATTAACCCAACATAGATGATTAAATCTGTCGGGCTTTTATATGTAAAAAATAATGAAATCGTGTTTAGCGCGATAAAAATAAACAAGTATTTTTTGTTCGTGGTAAAATAGCAAGTTATGAATCTTAAAACAGAAATAAAAACAATTACACCAGCAGCAGTTTTATTCAGCAAAAAATAATGGGCGCTTATTAAGCTGGCTGATACGATCAAACACAAAAACGTATGTTCGCGCTTTTTATATTGTAGGCTCAGGAAGTCAAAGCCCATTGCGATCGTCATCGCAACTTGTGAAATTATAAATGGAAGTGTTAAATCAGGCATAAAAAATAAAAATCCCCAAATGATTATTTTAAATAAATATAAAAATTTTAATTATTTCCGATAACGTCCGTGCCTGATCCGTAGTGGCAGGATTCTGGCGCCACGACAGAAGACCGACATTGCGGGTAGGCGCTGTTATGCGATGCGCACGCCGCGTGCCGAGCAGAACAGCGACGGTAGGCGTGTTAAGTGCTGTGTCAGCCGATTACAGGAACTCCGCTAACATATGGGTTGAGGCCTTGAGGATACCGCCTCATGAATTTATCAAAATTTGTTTTGAATAGAGGTGTCGTTTCCACTTTTTGCAGCCACCCTTTGCACGCCTCGATCATATCATTGCAGAAATCTTTTATATCAATGAAGTACGCATCATACATGATGCTTCGATGAACACTTATGATCCTATTAGGTTCAATAAACATGATTCGTTTGTAGGTACTTTTTGGATGTTGGGATGAACCTTGGTGAAGGAGGGAGCATCTGAAGTAATAACAAAGTTCGCCATTGAACTTAGTATTATATTTTGATTGTAAGTGCTCATCGAACCACTTTATATATTGTGCTTTTGAAGCTTCGCCGTTCGATGCGTCAGCTGCGCCACAAATATCTGGAATAGCCAAGGCTGCAAAAAGTGATAAGTAGTAAAGCTTGGCCTCAATCCCTTTTTCTATTTGATCGAGTAAATCTTGCATACTTTTCTTGTTTAATTGGTAAGGCTGACATGGCACTTAACTCATTTTTAACCAAACTTAGTACATTTATTCTACCAATATCTTGTTGTTTATATAAACCATTGGTAGAATGAGTGCATGGAAAATATTCTTACTATAATGGTCTGGAAAATTTAGATAAAAATAACCCTCCACACCTCACCTCTATGGCCAAAGGAAACAACGCCCAGAAGAAAAATACAAAAAAACCAAAGAAGAGCGCCGGAAAATAATCATCTATGCAAGGCTACTTCACCAACATTGAAAAAGCGACCAAAGAAAACGCCGACTTTCGTCGGGTTCTCTATACAGGGAAAAACAGTCAGCTCGTTCTCATGTCCTTGTTGCCGGGCGAGGAGATCGGGGCGGAAGTCCACGAACTCGATCAGTTTATTCGTTTTGAAGAAGGAGAAGGGAAGGTAATTTTAGACGGCGTAGAACACGCTGTTGCTGCCGACGACGCGGTGATTATTCCCCAGGGCTTACAGCACAATGTCATCAACACCGGAACAGGAAACCTGAAACTCTACACCATCTACTCACCCCCTGAACATCTTGATGGTGTTATTCGTGCCACGAAGGCCGCCGCGGAAGCCGAAGAAGAACATTTTGACGGCAAGACAACGGAATAGAACTTCTACACAAAAATTCTGGTCTGTACGCCCACCTTCCTACCACCCCACATCCCTCCGTTTTTCTGAGACGCATACGCTTCCACCACATTCGACAGAAGCATCGCCACGGTCATGGGTCCTACACCCCCGGGGACCGGCGTGAGCCAGCCGGCTACCGTTTCAACGGACGTACGGTCCGCGTCGCCCAGGACGTGGTTGTCTACACGCGTCGTTCCGACATCGATCACAACAGCACCTGGTTTGATATGGGCGCTTGTGAGAAGACCCGGACGGCCGACTGCCGAGAGGAGAAGGTCGGCTGTTTTCGTTTTTTGAGGGAGGAGAGGGTCATTGGCAGATAAAATAGAGACAGACGCTCCGGCACGTTGCAGGAGAAGCTCAAAAGGACGTGCAAAGAACGGACTCGCGACCACGGCCGTTGTCGCTCCTTCCATTTTTCTCCCTGTTTTTTCTAGGAGTTTAAAAACGCCTCGTACAACCGGTGACAAAAGACAGGTTTCCCCGGCTTCCAGTCGTCTTATCGTCTCCGGATGGAACCCATCCACGTCCTTGTGTGGATCCATGGTAGCAACAATCCTATCTTCGTTTTGATGGGGAAGAGGGAGCTGTAGGAGAATCCCATGGATGTCTAGCCTTGCATTCCATTCCAAGATATTTTTGATCAAAATTTCTTCCGAAACGTCGGCCGGATAAATCTGTTTTTCAAATCGTATCCCGACTTCTTGGCAGGCTTTTTCCTTTAGGTCGACATACAAATGCGAGGCTGGATCATCGCCCACAAGTAAAACTGCCAGCCCAGGAAGGGAAGGAAGAACAGCGATCTGTTTTTTGATGTCCTCGCGGATCCGCGTGGCCATCGCGCGTCCGTCGAGGAGAACAGCGGACATAGTTAATCTCTTTGTTTTAAATTCGAACCAACCAATTTTGAATTTGTTTCCCAAAGTCTGTTCGAAGCTCTGTTCGAGTGCAGGCCGCCAAGTTTCCATGCAAGAAACGCCGGCGGCCCAGCGAGCCTGCCCTCCGAAGTCCAAAGGACGAAGGAGGGTTACGAGAGAGGGCTTGGGGTGCCCTTTCTTTTCTCCCATTTTCTTTAGGCATAACAAAGAAAATGGGACGGGGAACCCTGGGGCGGAGCCCCACATTTAAAGAAAGAAAAAGTTTTTAATACATTTTTACCAAACGCTTTGTATAACTTTCTTCAAGTTCAACTATTTTTCCACAGACATCCACCCCCGTTGCCTTTTCCATTTCGACAAGTCCTGGATTTGGATTGACTTCCAGGACGAGTGGTCCATCTTTCATTCGAACAAGATCAATGCCGGCGATATCCAATCCAAGCGCTGTGGTGGCCTGGATGGCGATTTTTTCTTCTAGGGAGGTCAGGACAGTCGGCTTAATAGTCCCCTTTCGATTATCACGGATATCATTGTCCCCTCCTTCTAATTCTACCGAAGCGACAAGGTGTCCGCCGACAACGAGGGCGCGGACCCCCTTTCCACAGGCTTCCTTTAGGCACGGTTCGACAATCGCTGGTTTTTCTTCCCGAACGCGAAGATAATCAAGAATGGGGGCAAGCGTGGCGCGATTCTCTGCATAGAAAACGCCCACCCCGCGCGTGCCCATCGGGGCTTTTACAACAACGGGAAAAGGGATTTCTTCTGTTTCGCGCCACCCGTCGTCTGTCCAAACGATCGCACTGGCAGGCATGGGGACGCTCGCACGGGCCAGCCACAGCTTCTGATAGGGTTTCGCTTTTGCTCGCAAGGTCGCCTCCGCACTGTTCAGGACCGGGAACCCGGCTTCTTCAAGGGCAAAAAGCGTGGTGAGATGAAACAGGGGATCCTCGTAGAAATTTGGGCGTGAAAGGATAAGATCGCAAGCGGGGAACCGTTCTCCTTTTAAAAGGATCTCTGTTTTTTTTCCGGGCCGGAGGAAGATTTGAATTTGGGTTTCCTGAAGGAGAATGGCTTCGTGTCCACGTTGAACGCAAGCTTCCCGCAGTCGTCGGATGGCGGGTGTGATCATTTTCGGCCGTTCGAAATTGAGGATGCCGATCAACATAGGTGAAAGGGTTCAGGGGTAGGATAGTAGGAATGTAGGGGTTTATGGAGACAGCTTGTAGGTTTTTTATCCTCGTCATTGCGAGGAGCCTATTTTTTTTGAAGCGACGAAGCAATCTCCCATTTTTTAGGATTCTCGAAAAAAGAATTGCTTTGTCGGCATTATGAAGGAAGAAGACCCGCCTCGCAATGACACGGCTTATTGACGTTTCTGGCGCATTCGTCTTAAGGTTTCCGTCAGGAGGAGAATTTTCGGTCATTCGTTGAACATTGGAGGGAAAGAAAAAAATGAAAAGAACCAAAGGGGAAGTCGAGGCGATTGCATCGAGGTTTGTCGATGTGGCCCTAAGTCGTGAAATGTGGGGGGATGCGATCGAGCAGGCGTCGCCCAACGAGATGGAGGTGTTTGCGACCCTCCTTTCGGCAGCCGGATTCGAAGGCGCGACCGTCGTCTACGGGAAGTTGATGGATGAACCTTGGGACGCGGATGGTCATCCATCCGGCGAACCGATTCTGATCAACCGGACCTGTCCGTACAAGGTGATCTGTAAAAGGAAGAATCATCTCCAAGCCACAATTTGGTTAGACGGGCTGCTGTTCAGTGTTTTCCAGGCCAAGGAGAAGGATCGGGAAGCACTCGTCTTGATGGTGATCGGGGAGATCGAAGAGAGCATCCCTCTTGAGCCCATCAAACTGACGCGGGAGGGGAATTTCTTGCGGGAGTTTTCTGTCCCACCGGCGAGGCGCCACACGCGTGATGAGCATGATCTGCCGGCGGCGGATCGTGTGGGTGGACACGAGTATTGTGGCGGATGGATGGAGCGTCACCGATCCACGAAAGATGAGGACGTTCTTGTCTGTTGCAAGTGTTACCTACGCGTCTATTTTCCGGCGGAGACGAAGACCTTCGGGGAACTGCGATGGAATTTGGATCGTCGGTTGTCTGACATCCCTCTTCGTTGTGAATGAGGGTTCGGTCTTTGAGTGGGCAGGGAAAGCTTCCCTGCCTTTTTTAATTGGTATTTTTTGCTTTCTTCGGATAGAATTCCCTTCATATGACTTCTTCAGAACTCCGCTCTAAATTTCTTGAATTCTTTCGGGAGAAAGGCCACGCGATCATGCCTTCGGCTTCCTTGATTCCGGAAAATGACCCCACAACGCTTTTTACTGGTTCTGGCATGCAACCCATGGTTCCTTATTTATTGGGGGAACCACATCCACAAGGGACACGCATAACGGATAGTCAAAAGTGTTTTCGGGCAGGAGATATCGAAGAGGTCGGCGACAATCGCCATACGACTTTTTTTGAAATGCTCGGTAATTGGTCGCTTGGTGATTATTTTAAAAAAGAACAGATCACGTGGATGTTTGCGTTTTTAACCAAGGAACTTGGGCTGGATCCGAAACGTCTTTTTGTCACGGCTTTTGCGGGTAACGACGCCATTGGGGTTCCACGGGATGAAGAAGCGCGGCAGGTGTGGACGGAGGTATTCGCTTCCGTCGGGTTGGAGGCAAAAGACCGAATAACCTTTTACGACGAGCGAAAAAATTGGTGGTCGCGTTTCGGGACCCCTGAACAGATGCCTCTCAGCGAGCCGGGTGGACCGGATTCCGAAATATTTTGGGATTTTGGATCCCATAGGATGCTCCATGAGCATTCGCTGTTCGCATCCCAGCCGTGCCATGTAAATTGCGATTGCGGCCGTTTTCTTGAGATTGGCAATAACGTTTTCATGCAGTATAGGAAGACGGAGCATGGATTTGAGCCGCTTCCAAAGAGGAATGTGGATTTTGGTGGTGGATTGGAGCGTTTTGCCGCAGCCGTAGCCGATGAACCAGATATCTTCCGCCTTGATCTGTTTGAGGGTGCGCGTCTGGCTCTCGAGTCGGTAACGGGAAAAAGCTATGGTGTGGAGGAAAAAGAAACGTTTGCTTTTCGTGTGGTTCTTGATCATTTGCGAGCCGCAACTTTTTTGATGGGTGACGGTGTTTTTCCGTCCAATAAGGACCAGGGGTATTTTGTCCGTCGTTTGATTCGCCGTGCCATCCGGTTTGCTCACAACCTTGGAGCGAAAGATACGTTCTGTGATTCGATTGTTCTGGCTTACGTTGAAACGTACCGAGAAGCCTATCCTGATTTGATGACGCATCGGGAGATGATTGTGACAGAAATGAAGAAGGAGGAGGCAAAATTTAAGACTTCGCTTGAAAAAGGATTACGTGAATTCGAAAAAATGTTTGCAAACAATCACGCTCTCTCTGGAGTGGATGCTTTCAATCTCTATCAGTCGTGTGGTTTTCCTTGGGAATTAACTGAAGAACTTGCTCGTGAGAAAGGGCAGCAAGTGGATCAAAAAGTCTTTGAGGGAGAGTTTAAAAAACATCAAGATCTTTCCCGCGCCGGGTCCGAACAGAAATTTACCGGCGGGCTGGCAGACCATTCGGTTGAGACAACCCGGCTGCATACGGCAACACACCTCCTTGATCAAGCCCTTCGAACGGTTCTCGGAGATCATGTTTTTCAACGCGGGTCCAATATCACGGCTGAGCGGCTGCGGTTTGATTTTTCCCATCCAGAAAAGGTGACACTAGAACAACAGCAAAAAGTGGAAGCCTGGGTGAACGACGTGATTCGACGCGATCTGCCGGTCCATTATGAGATGTTGGATTTGGAAGAGGCCAAGAGGCGCGGTGCCATCGGCGTATTCGAGGATAAATATGTTTCTTTGGAGAGCAAGGTAAAAGTTTATTTTATCGGGAAAGAAGAGGAGGGGTATGTTAGTAAGGAAGTATGCGGTGGGCCGCATAGCGAGCGGACAGGCGAGCTCGGATCCTTTAAAATTTTGAAGGAAGAGGCCGTTTCCGCAGGCGTCCGGCGCATCAAAGCCGTTATCGGATCGCCGGGTCCAAGAACCGCTTGACAGGGGAAAGATAGAAACTTATACTATGGGCGCCTTGTTTGTCCACAGAAATTTTGTCCGCCGCAAGCACGTTTGTTAGACTAGTTCCATTCTGTCTTATGGCGGAGGACAATCTTTCGAAGGAATTCATCGAAGTGCGCGGTGAGGTGCGTGAGCTCCTCCCCGGGGCAAAATTCAAAATCGAACTTGAGAACGGACAGACGATCGTCGGATATCTTTCGGGAAAGATGCGCGTGAATCACATTCGCCTTCTTCCGGGAGATCTCGTCAAGGTCCAGCTCAGTCCGTACGACCCCACGCTTGGGCGTGTGGTCTACCGATTTTAAGAGAACCTTCACTGGAAGGAAACCGGTGAAGGATTCTTCGTTGTCGCAAAGGACGTTATGAAAGTACGAGCATCGGTCAAACCTATCTGCAAAGATTGCCACGTCGGTCGCCGCAAGGGGCGCGTGGTGGTTGTTTGTAAGAATCCGCGCCACAAACAGCGGCAGGGATAATTTTCTTTTTTGATTATGGCACGTATTGCGGGCGTTACTCTTCCAAACCAGAAACGGGTTGTTATTGCCCTGACGTCCATCTATGGCGTCGGCCCTTCTACAGCTTCCGCTGTCCTGAAAAAAATGGGAATCAGCGAGGAGCTCCGTACGAAAGATTTAACCGACGATCAGGTGAACAAAATTCGGGAAGCCGTTGAAAAGAGCCACAAGGTAGAGGGCGACCTACGCCGAGAGGTTTTGGGCAATATCAAGCGGCTTAAGGATATCGGCAGCTATCGCGGGACCCGCCACATCAAGCGCCTTCCCGTGCATGGGCAGCGGACGAAGACGAACTCGCGTACGGTTCGCGGGAACGTGCGCAAGACCATGGGCAGCGGACGCCGCGTGCTTACAAAGACCTAACCCTTCCTGAATCGATACACGTTATGGCCGAAGAAGCCAAGACAAAACAGGCTGCCGCCGCGCCGAAAGCGAAAGCCGCTCCGCGCAAAGCCGCAAAGAAAAAAGCTATCAAGCAGGTCTCCCAAGGCCGCGCTTACATTCAAGCAACGTTTAACAACACGATTGTGACCTTGACCGATCCTCATGGGAACACGGTGGCTTGGGCAAGTGCGGGTTTGTGTGGATTCAAGGGTCCGAAGAAAGCGACTCCGTACGCGGCCGGCGTTATCGTGCGCACGGTGGCTGAAAAGGTCGCTCCGACAGGCCTGAAGGATCTGTTGGTTTTCGTGTGCGGGGTGGGCCAGGGGCGCGATGCGGCCGTACGGGCTCTGAATGCCAATGGTTTCAACGTGCTTTCGATCAAGGATATCACAATGCTTCCGCATAACGGCTGCCGGCCTCCGCGCCTGCGGCGCGTGTAATTTACGGATCGTATGGCAACGAAAGGAAATTCCATTTGCAAGTGGTGTCGTCGGGAAGGTGTTTCGCTGTGCGGCCGGGAACGGTGCGCGGTCAAACGGCGCAACTATGCCCCTGGCGTACACGGGAACGACAAGAAACAACCGAAGCTTTCCGGCTATGCCCGCCAGCTTCGCGAAAAACAGAAAGCCAAGCGGCTCTATCTTATTTTGGAACGGCAGTTTCGTCGCTATTTTGCTCTGGCTCGCGGTCGAAAAGGGAATACAGCCGAAACTCTTGTCCAACTTTTGGAACGGCGCATGGATAATGCGGTGTATCGTCTTGGGTTGGCCAAAACTCGCCGTCAGGCCCGCCAGATGGTCGGCCATGGATTTTTTACCGTTAATGGCAAAGCTCTGACAATTCCTTCCTATCTTGTCTGCGTGGGAGATGTTCTTGCTGTGAAGGAGACAAAGCGCGGAAAGACCTTGACACGGGAAGCTGGGGAAGCGGCTGTCAAGGCTCGTCCACCCAAATGGCTGTCGTTTGATGCTGCCTCCCTGTCCGGCAAGATGGTTAGCCTTCCGGAAAAAGAAGATCTGGAAACCGTTTTCGATCCGACGCTGATCGTTGAATTGTATTCGCGGTAGACAGCGGAGATATTTTCTTTGCTTCTTCACCCTATCCATCAACCCCAAAACGTATGGAAAACATTCTGCTTCCGAGTCGCCTTGTCGTCGAGCCGGGAGATCAACCCAACGTTTCGGTGCTGACGGTGGAGCCGTGCTATTACGGCTACGGCACCACGATCGGGAACGCCTTGCGGCGTGTTCTGCTTTCTTCCCTTCCTGGTGCGGCAGTAACCGCGGTGCGTTTGAAAGGCGCAACGCATGAATTTCAAGCCCTAGCCAACGTGAAGGAAGACGTGTTGGAGATCATTCTCAACCTGAAAGGCTTGCGGCTGAAACTGTTTTCGGATAACCCTGTGACGTTGCGTCTTAAACATAAGGGCGAGGGAGTGATTCACGCTTCGGATTTTGAACCGAACGCGGACGTGGAGATTGCCAATCCGGATTTGGTTATTGCCACCCTCACGGATGTTAAAACAGATTTTGAACTGGAGGCCGTTGTGGAACGGGGTCGTGGCTATGCACCCACGGAGCAACGCAAACGCGAGCGGGGCGAAGAAATCGGGTTTATTGCCATTGACGCCCTCTTTTCGCCAGTGCGACACATCGGCTACCGTGTGGAAAATACGCGCGTGGGTGATATCACAAACTATGACAAGCTGGTCATGACCATTGAAACGGACGGGACAATCAGCGGGGAAGAAGCTGTGCACGAAGCCGCCAAGATCCTGATCGATTATTTCAGTCTTCTGACGCCCGGAGCGGCCGAGGCCTCTTCCTAAACCATTTTATGCGACATCGTAACGCGAAGAAAATTTTGGATCGCAAGAAGGCTCCCCGCACTGCGCTCCTCAAGAGTCTGGCCGAGAGCGTGATTCTTTACGAAAAGGTCAAGACGACCGAGGCAAAGGCCAAGGCTGTCAAGCCACTCGTGGAGCGGGCAATCACCGCTGGCAAAGAGTCAACGCTTGCCGTGCGACGTAAACTCATGGCGTCATTTCATACCGAGCTTCCGGTTCGGAAGATTTTGGAAGTTTTAGGTCCGCGTTACAAGAGTCGACCGGGCGGATACAGCCGGATCGTCAAAATCGGTTTCCGACAGGGGGATGGAGCAGACATGGTTCAAATTGAACTCGTTTAGTGCTATGCCAGCAGTAAAAATCATGCGACAGCGTCACCGTCTGGATGCGAACGGAAAAGCACCGGGACGCCTTGCGACGGAAATCAGCCGTTTGCTCATGGGCAAACACAAACCGGATTATGTTCCGAATGTGGATGCGGGTGATTTTGTCGATGTGGAAAATGCGGCTTTCATGCGTTTTACCGGCAAGAAGCTTGAGCAGAAGAAGTATATGCACCATAGCGGCTACCTTGGGGGGATCAAGGCCGAGCCCGCAAAGAAGATGATGCGAGAACGGCCAGCCGAAGTTTTGCGCCGCGCCGTGTCGCGGATGTTGCCCAAGAATACGCATCGCACCGAGCGGCTCAAGCGTCTCATCATTAAATGAAGGATTAGAGGAAACGTGAACGTATGGCAGACCAGAAAACGAAAGGAAAAACACCAGTGGAAACACGGACCTATATCCGAACCATTGGCCGGCGTAAAGAATCCACGGCTCAGGTTCGCTTATTTGCGGATGGAACTGGCCTTATGACCGTCAATGGGCGGGAGTTGAAGGTCTACTTTCCGTATGCTGAATGGCAAACGGTTGCCCAGGCCGCATTTACAGCCAGTGGAACCGAGGCGAAGTTTGATGTGGAGGCTAAAGTCGCGGGAGGTGGTATTCGCGGTCAGGCCGAAAGTGTTCGGCTCGCCCTTGCCCGGGCGCTGGTCAAATTCAATCCAGATTATCGGGTCGCTCTGAAAAAGCTTGGTTTGCTCACTCGCGATGCACGGATCAAGGAGCGAAAAAAATACGGAAAGAAAAAGGCCCGCCGCAGCCCACAATGGTCCAAGCGGTAAATAGGGCAAATTTCATTGATCAGAGATCAAAAAAAAGCGCTGGAGAAATCCAGCGTTTTTCCTTTCTAAAATAGTGAACAAACAAGGAATCCGTGAAAAAATTTCCAAACAAAACCTTTATTTTTAGGGATTTTAGTTCTATTTTTGCGATTTGCTTGTTTAGGAGCAATTTTCTTTCTTTAAAAGAAAAGAGCCCCGTCCGAAATCGGAGCAGGGGCTCTTTTCGGTTGGGGGCTCTGAGAGCAACGGTTACTCTTCGTCAGGAGGACTCGTTGGCGGTCCACTGATCCATCGAGCAATCAACGCGAGAGGGGTCCAGATCAGAAAGTAAAACCCCCCAGAGATGATTACCAAACCAGTGAATCCAACCAACCAGAATAGATTCCACAGGATTCTGGGAAGCCAGAGCCAGGCCGCCCAAGTGTGGTATGTTTCCCCCTCGAACTCTTCAGCGAGGGTCGGTGTGACGTACTTGAGATTACCCGTCTTGGACAAGAAGGCCGTAAACGGAAAGAGAAGATAAAGCCCAAGCGACGTTTCTCCTCCGCTCACTTGAAAATCGTTGAAAGTCCTCCGTGCCATCCGTGCCACCCGCATTCCGATCAGTCGGACTGAAATGGCGTAAATAACGAAAGAAATTCCAATATAAACCCAAAGCATGGTCTCCTACAATCCTGAAAAAAGTTTGAATGTTCACTTGAAGTTCGCGGTTTTCTTATCAGAGAAATTTTTTGTTGTCAAGATATGTTATCGTTTGGACTCTTTCTCCTTTTTCCTCTCTGTGTTATCTTTCGAAAGGAAATGTTCTTGATTTTATGTTGAAAATTTCGCAAACGGCTTGGCTTGGGATTGCTTCAGTGGTTGTTGTATTCGGGTTAATCGGTTTTGTCGTCTATGAGAAGGGGGCTTCGGCTGTGTACGGGCCGTTTGCTTCATGCCTGACGGAAAAAGGCACAAAGATGTACGGGACGTGGTGGTGTTCAAACTGTCAGGCTCAAAAAAAGATGTTTGGCAATGCCTTTGGTAGCATTATCTACACGGAGTGTTCCAGCCCAAACCAAAAAGACCAACTTCCCGTCTGTCAGGAGGCAGGGGTTGGGAGCTACCCCACCTGGGAATTTTCGGACGGGTCTCGCCTCGTGGGTGTTCAGACATTTGAGACGCTTTCCCAAAGGACCGGTTGCGCCCTGCCGCAAGGGAACAGATAGACTATGCGTTTTCCCCTCATCACGCTTCTTGTCGCGAGCGCGTTAGGAATCGCCGTTTCCCTCTATTCCCTTACACTCCATTATGGCGTGACGACCGGGACGTTTTGTACGTTCGGGTCGAATTTTGACTGCGGAATCGTCAACCAGGGAATCTATTCCGACGTTTTTGGGATTCCTGTGGCCCTTATCGGTATTTTGGGGTATGCGTTCCTTTTGGTCGCGACGATTTTGAAACAGCGATCTCCTGCGGATCGGTCCCTGACGCGGTTCCTCCTTCTGGCAAGCGTTGGGGGTTTCGCCTTTGCCGTCTATCTTTCCGGTATTGAGGCGTTTGTGCTGGGGACGTGGTGCATTGTTTGTCTCCTGTCGCAGTTTCTTATTGCTGCTGCGTGTTTGTCCTCCCTTATCTTGTGGGTGAAAGAGAAAAAAGAGCTATGAAAATTTCCTTTCACGGTGCTGCACGCGAAGTCACGGGTTCCTGCCATTTGGTTGAGGTTGATGACGCGTTTGGAATGCCACATCATTTTTTGATTGATTGTGGAATGTTCCAGGGAGAACGGTTTGCGGATGATCGCAACGCGCTTCCGTTCGGATTTGATCCGAAGATCGTGGAAACGGTTTTTGTCACGCATGCTCATGCGGATCACACCGGTCGTCTCCCACATCTTATGCGAAGCGGTTTTACAGGTTCTGTGTACCTGACGGAACCGACGTATGCCCTTTCAAAATTGGTTTTGGAAGATGCCTTTCATATCATGGAAGAAAACCGGCAGCGTTCCAGAGAGCCCCTCCTTTATACGGAAGGGGAAATGGAAGCGGTTTTTGAACGCTGTCAGACGGTCGGCTATCACGAGGCCATTGAAATTGCTCCTGGGATTACGGTGATGTTTCATGATGCGGGCCACATCCTCGGCTCTTCCTTTATTTCCGTGGAAGCGGAGGGAAAACGGATTGTTTTTTCTGGAGATGTAGGGAATGACGACGTCCCTATTCTTGCGGATACGGAAGCGATTTCTACGGCTGATGCTGTGGTTTGCGAATCGACCTACGGCCAACGAGTGCACGAAGGAAGGCTGGAACGTTCTGATTGTCTGAAGGTTTCTCTGCGGGAGATTATTGAAAGACAGGGAATCCTCCTTATTCCCTCTTTTTCCATCGAACGGACTCAGGAACTCCTCTATGAACTGAACCAGATTCTTTTGCATGACCTAAAAACCGACATTCCCATTTTTCTGGACAGCCCCATGGCCATCAAGGCCACCCAAGTGTATCGACATTTTCAAAATCACCTTACGTTCGACGTCCCGATTCTTTCAGATCCCGATCGTGATTTTTTTAGTTTTCCCAACCTACGGGAGACCTTGACCGTGGAAGAATCAAAGACTATTAACAACGTAAAGTCTCCGAAAGTCATCGTCGCTGGTTCGGGGATGATGAACGGCGGCCGTGTGCAACATCATTTACGCCACTGTTTGTCGGATGGACGTAATACCATCCTTATCATCGGCTATCAGGCGAGCGGAACGCTCGGTCGGCAGATTTACGACGGGGCTGAGAGTGTCCGTATTTTTGGGGAGGCCGTCCCGGTACGCGCCCAGGTGAAAGCGATTGGTGCTTTTTCCGCCCATGGCGACATGCCCAAGCTCACACATTGGCTGCGACCAGAAGACGGGAAGATTCCGAAAAAGATCATCCTGGTTCACGGCGATGCGGATGTACAAGATGCTTTTGCCGAACATTTGCGCAAGGAGTTCGCAACAGAAGTGTTTGTGCCGTCGTTGGGGGAAACGATCGAAATTTGATGAAAAAACATGGACCCGTCTTCCATTCGCAACTTCTGTATTATTGCCCACATCGATCACGGCAAATCTACGCTCGCTGACCGGTTGCTTGAGATTACCGGAGCCGTCGATAAACGGAAAATGAAGGAGCAAATTTTGGATTCCATGGATTTGGAGCGGGAACGGGGAATTACCATCAAACTTGCACCGGCGAGGATGGAGTACCGAGGTCACGTTCTCAATTTGATTGATACGCCCGGCCATGTTGATTTCACCTATGAAGTCTCCCGTTCGCTTGCAGCTGTGGAGGGGGCCATTCTTCTGGTCGATGCCACGCAGGGCGTGCAAGCACAAACTGTTGGAAATTTATATTTGGCTTTAGCGGAAAATCTGACGATCATCCCTGTTCTCAATAAAATTGATCTTCCGGCCTCCGATCTTCCGCGCCGAATCGAGGAATTGGTCCAGCTAATTGGGTGCGATCCGTCCGAGATCCTGTTGGTGAGCGGAAAGACAGGCGAGGGCGTTCCCGCGCTTTTGGAGGCAATCGTGCAGCAGATTCCTCCACCAGCAGGAAAGGAGGATGGAGGGGAACGAGCGCTCGTCTTTGATTCCAAGTTTGATGAGTATAAAGGCGTGGTAGCGTACGTCCGTGTGATGGACGGCGCCCTGCGAACAGGGGATGCGATCCATTTTTTGGCAACCGGGGCGGTTGGAGAGGCTTTGGAACTTGGTTCCCTTGGACCAGATGGCTATCGTCCGCTCCCAACGCTTGAGACCGGTCAGATCGGCTATGTTGTGACAGGGTTCAAAGACCTTGCTTCATGCCGTGTGGGCGATACGGTTGCCAAGGAAGGATCAGAAGACATTGTTCCTCTTCCCGGTTACCGTGAAGTTCAACCCATGGTGTTTGCCGGTCTCTTTCCCAAGGAAGGAAACGATTATCAGCACCTGCGGGAATCCATGGAAAAATTAAAGCTCAATGATGCGGCGTTGACCTATGAGCCAGAACACGCGCCTTCTATTGGTTATGGATTCCGTTGCGGATTGCTCGGACTCCTCCATTTGGAAATCGTTAAAGAGCGCTTGAGGCGCGAATATGGCATGGACGTGATCGTGACCGTTCCGTCCGTGGCCTATCACGTTTCGAAGACGAATGGGACCAATCTTGTGGTGAAGAGTCCCCTGGAACTTCCGGAAATGTCCCAGATTCGGGTGCTTGAGGAGCCGTGGATGAGGGTTGACATCGTTGTTCCCAAGACATCCATCGGTCCGGTTATGACCCTGGCTCAGGAGCGCCGCGGGATTTATCAGACGACCGAATATCTTTCGGAGAATCGGGCCATCTTGCATTATGAATTACCCCTCGCGACCATTCTTGTAGATTTCTACGATCAGTTGAAAAGTGCCTCTTCCGGTTATGCTTCCTTCAACTATGAATTTTTTACGTATCGGCCGGCTGATCTCGTCCGTCTCGATCTTCTTGTGGCCGAAGAACCCGTAGACGCTCTTTCTGTCCTCGTGTATCGTGAGGAGGCGGAACGCGTTGGCCGCCGTATGCTCGAGGCTCTGAAGGAATCCATCCCCAAACAGTGGTTCGTCATCAAATTCCAGGCAGCGGTGGGAGGGAAGATTGTTGCATCGGATCGCCTTTCTGCTTTGCACAAGGACGTGACAGCTAAACTCTATGGAGGGGACGTGACACGTAAACGCAAGCTGCTTGAAAAACAGAAAAAAGGAAAGGCTCGCATGGCCGAGCTTGGCCGTGGAGGCGTGGAAATTCCTTCGGATGCGTACTTGCGCGTTCTGCGACGTGCGAGCGGTGCTTCGGAATAAGAAAAACGTATGCGTCATCAGAAAGCAAGGAGCGTTTGGGCTGTTGTGAGTCTGTTGGTGGCCGTAAGCATGATTTTGACCATGGTCTTGTTCGGTTTTTAGCAAAGATCGAATTTTTTGTTCTTCTCTCCTTTTTGTGTTGGAAAAACATTGGGTGATTGCGGAGCAAGCCCCTGCCGAGGCACAGCGGCTTTTTCCCGAATGGTCGCGGGTTCTTTTTCAGCTTCTGTGGAATCGCGGCGCGCGACATCAAGAGGACGTGGACATTTTTTTGGGGCCGGATTTCGCGCGTGATACGCACGCCTGGACGCTGTTTCATGAAATCGACGCAGCCGTGAAGCGGATTTTTTTTGCTTTGGAAAAAGGGGAGATCATCACGGTCCATGGGGATTATGATGCGGATGGTGTTTGCGGGTCGGCGATCCTCCTTTCAACCTTGAGAGACCTCTGTCGTTCCTTTGGATTCGATGCCTCAAAACTTACGTCCTACATTCCCCATCGGGAAAAGGAGGGCTATGGGTTCAGTCCAGCAACGGCTGAACACCTGCACGAACACGAAAAGACGAATTTGATCGTGACCGTGGATTGCGGCATTACCAACGCGCCGGCCATTGCCAGGGCTGCGGAGCTTGGGATGGAAACCATCGTTTGCGATCATCATGCGCTTTCCGGGGATCCGCCCGAAGGCGCGATCCTCCTCCATCCGTTGGCGCCGGGAGAGACCTATCCGAATAAGCGCCTATGCGGAGCTGGCGTGGCGTTTAAACTAGCTTGTGCCCTTTTCGAAGAGGCGCGGCGTCGGGGGGCAGCGATCCAGGAAGGAGTGGAAAAGTGGCTGCTTGATCTTGTCGCGATCGCGACGATTACAGACGTCATGCCCTTACAGGGAGAGAACCGTGTCCTTGTTGCCTTCGGTCTCCGGGTTCTCAACAAATCGCGTCGGCCGGGTCTTTTGGCTCTGTTTGAGGCGGCAGGCATTAAGCCAGGAGCAATGGATGCGCACGCCATTGGGTTTCAAATTGGTCCGCGGTTGAACGCGGCTGGACGTATGAGTCATGCGTCAGAGGCGTTGGAACTTTTGCTTGCCGAGGATCCGTTGGAAGCCTCGCGCCTTGCTTCTGTTTTGGATGAGCGCAATGCGGCTAGAAAGCAAGCAAGCGAACGAATCTATCAGGAAGCAAAGATTCAGCTCGGAGATCCCGGAGACCGAAAGGTCCTTTTTGCCGTGAAAGAAGGATGGCCGGCCGGCTTGGTCGGGCTTGTGGCCGGAAAGCTCGTTTCGGATTTTGATCGTCCTGTTTTCGTTGTGGGAAAAACCGGTGAATCCTATACCGCTTCTGGGCGCAGTGTCCCGGGCTTTGATATAACCGCTGTCTTGACTCCTGCTGCGCCGTGGCTTGACCGATTCGGCGGGCACGCGGAAGCATGCGGTTTTTCCGTAACCGGTACGGAACGATTTGAGAAAGCAATCGAGGAGGTCACACAACAGGCCGAGGTCGTTTTGGCCGGGGAAAGGCCTCCGTCTGTTCTTTCTATTGATGCCGAGATTGATTTTTTTGAAACGGATTGGGATCTTGTGGAGGCCTTGGAGCGTTTGGCTCCGTTTGGAAATGGAAATCCGGTTCCGACGTTCGTTTCGCGCGGCGTGCGCGTGATTGGTATGGATACGGTCGGTGCAAACGGGAAACATTTGCGGCTTTCGCTTCAATCAGCCGATGGGAAGACGGTCCGCAAAGCTATTGGCTTCGGTTTTGGTGCTCTTGCCAAGGCTTTGCATCTTGGAAAAACCATTGACGTTGCTTATGAATTTCAGGTGAACACATGGAATGGAAATCGGGAACAACAGCTGAGGGTGGTGGATATTCGATAGGTGTGAAAAAATGATGGGTATGTTGTCTCTTCGTATTTACACCGATGGGGGTGCGCGCGGGAATCCTGGTCCAGCCGGGGCCGGCGCTGTTTTGAAGCGCCTATTACCGGATGGAACGGAAAGGGAGGTATTAGCAACGGTCAGCGATTTTCTTGGCGAGATGACAAACAACCAGGCAGAATATGAAGCAATCATCCGTGGGCTTGAAAAAGCAAGGGTGCTGGGAGCAGAAACCGTTGAGCTCGTCATGGATTCCGAACTGGCCGCAAAACAGATTCGGGGAGAATACCGGGTGAAAAATGCTGCCCTCGCTGTTAAATTCTTGCGTGTTCACGATCTTCTCTCTGGTTTTCAACGCTTCACAGTCCGTCATATTCCGCGCGAGCGAAACCTGGAAGCGGATGCTTTGGTGAATCGAGCGATGGATCGTCGCTTTTAAAAAGGGTTATGACGGGCTATGATGTCCGATGTTTCTCGAACTATGTCGTTCATCGTCTATAACACCCTGACACGCTCCAAAGAACCGTTCGTTCCAATCCATCCCGGGGAGGTTCGCCTCTATGCTTGTGGCCCGACCGTTTACAGTTTTGCCCATGTCGGGAACATGCGCACGAATGTTTTTGTCGACGTGCTTCGGCGTGTTTTGGAATACAATCGATTCGTTGTCCGTGCGATCATGAACATCACAGACGTAGGTCATTTGACCGGCGATGGAGATGAGGGGGAAGACAAAATGTTGGGAGCCATGCGGCGCGAGGGGAAGACAGCGTATGAGATCGCTGAATTTTATACCCAGGCTTTTTTGGAGGATTTGAAGCGACTGAACGTGAAGTCCGCCGATGTTTATCCGCGCGCAACGCAACATCTTCCTGAACAGATAGCGTTGGTGAAAAAATTGGAGGAAAACGGCTTGACGTATCGTACGTCGGACGGTCTTTATTTTGATACGGCAAAGTTGCCGTCGTATGGTCGACTGTCCGGGCAAAAGGCAGAGGAGAAGATGGCCGGAGCCCGGGTGGACATGGGAGAAAAAAAACACCCGACGGATTTTGCCCTGTGGAAATTTTCCTACCTTCATGGGAGGTCATTCGACCTCACCCAGGATGACGCTTCCAAGCAGCGCCAAATGGAATGGGATTCCCCGTGGGGAAAAGGGTTTCCCGGTTGGCATGCGGAATGTTCCGCTATGTCAAAAAAATATCTGGAAGTTCCCTTTGACATTCACGCGGGAGCCATCGACCTGATTCCCGTTCATCATGAAAATGAGATTGCTCAAACCATGGGCGCGGATGGGGTCCCGGAAGCAAACGTCTGGATGCACGGCGCTTTTTTGACCGTCGATGGTCAGAAGATGGCCAAGTCACTTGGAAATGTTTATCGGATACAGGATTTGATCGAGCGTGGATACGATCCGCTGGCGTATCGATATTTTTTGCTTCAGGGGCACTATCGAACCACGGTCAATTTTACGTTCGAGGCCTTGGATGCCGCGGCAAAAGCCCTGGAACATCTGCGTGGGTTCGTTGCCTCGGCCGGAGAGCCAGCGGCGGAAGGGTGCGCGGAGGATGAGCAGAGATTTCTCGCGGCGATCAATGATGATTTGAATCTTCCGCAAGCACTGGCTGTTGCCTGGGGAATGGTTGGAGATGAGAAAAAATCAAAAGGAGCGCGGGTGGCTTCCTTAATGAAGTTTGATGACGTTTTTGGGTTGAGGCTTGAAGAGGCTCGGCAGCGGGGGCCGGAACGAATTCCAGAAGAAATCTTAGATTGGGCTCGGCAGCGGGAACAGCTGCGTTTGAAAAAGGCTTTTCAGGAAGCGGACGTTCTGCGCGCCAGAATCGAGGCCGCGGGATTCCTGGTCGAGGACACACCGTCCGGTCCACGCGTCCAGAAGATGGATCGGCAATCCCCATGCGAAAAAGAGAGGGTTGTGTTAGAATAGGGACGTTCTATGGCTAAATCTGGAACGAAAAATCACGAAAAAGATCAGAACGATTTTTTGGCTGTCGCGGACCAGGGAGCGGAGGGTTCCAAACCGCCTTTGGAGACAGAAACTCGTTCCGTTGAAATCCGATCCCAACCGGAATCCCTTTCCGAAAAACGGGAAGAGCGCGAACGAGAAGAGAAAAAAGAAGGGCCGGAAAAAGCAGAACCGCCCGCCCGCCGACACACGATCCCTTCGCCTCCATCGGTGCCGGTCCCCTCCATGCCTCCGGACCCGTTTCTCAAGGAAGTGGAAAGTATTTTGGAGGAAGATCTGACGGATCTGTTTTTGAAGATGACACCCGAACAACAGCGGTTGTTTAAACGCAAAGGCGAGGAAACCGCCACAAAAATTTGGCAGCTTCTCGCGTCCGCGAAAGTGAACGCGAGGAAAGTGCTGTCCTTGATCCGGAATTGGTTAAAGATGATCCCGGGCGTAAATCGCTTCTTTTTGGAACAGGAAGCCAAAATTAAAACCGATAAGCTCCTGCAGGCCTCAGACGATCGGAAGGAAAAGGGAGGAGTCTGAAATAAACCAGTCATGGGAACGATCCTTGCACAATTTGATCTGGCGGAAAAAACAGATTTTTCTCTTTTGACCTCGACAGGCGGCTCCTCTGTGGGACCAGCCATTCTTTTCGTCTTATTTTTTCTGTGTGTAGCAGCGATTCCTATTCTGTTTTTTCTTCGTTTTCTGTTCCAGCGCCGCGCGCACGGGCGTCATGGCGGTTTTACCCTCTCCATTCTTCAAATCACCCTGCCGAAATTTCGGCGCGAGGAAGACGTGAAGAAAGAGACGACAGCCGACCAAGTTCGACAGGGGATTGCCGTGGCCGAAGGGTTTTTTTCCACGGTCGGGGGGCTCAAGGTTCAGCGTGGTTTCAAAGCATGGCTTTTCGGCCGGAGCGATGAGATGAGTTTTGAAATCGTAGCGCGCGGGGGGCTCATTTTCTTCTTTGTCGCTGTTCCGAAGGTTCTTCAAGATCATATTGAGCAACAGATTTCTTCTGCCTATCCCGACGCGCACATCGAAGAGGTTGAGGATTACAATATTTTTACCCCGACGGGAACAATTTTGGGAGCGTACCTTACGCTGAAGCGCCCCTCTTGCTTTCCTGTCAAGACCTATCACAAACTGGAAGTTGATCCACTCAACGCTCTCACGAACGCCCTATCGAAAGTTACCAAGACGGACGGGGCGGCGATTCAGTACACCGTACGCGCGGCGCCGTCTCGCTGGCGTACGCAAGGGCTTTCGATCGCGCGGCGCATGCAGCAGGGTATTTCGCTTGAATCTGCCCTGGCCGGCAGAACGAACAACAAAAAGAAGGAGGGGTGGTTGAGTTTGGTTATGGGTTCCGGGTTGTCACCGAACCAGCCGCCTCCATCGCCAGAAACGTACCGCCTCTCTCCCATGGAAGAGGAAGCCGTGAAGGGGTTGGAGGAGAAAGCAAGCAAGGCAGGGTTGGAAGCCAACCTCCGACTTGTAGTCTGTTCCGAAACACCTGAGGCCTCCCAGACACTTCTTTCAAACATGCTCAGCGCCTTTTCCCAGTATAATTCTTACCAGTTCGGCAACAGTTTTGACCGTGCCGTTCCTCCGTCGAAAAAACGCCTGGTGCGCCGGTTCATCTACCGTTCTTTTGACGAGCAGTTCAAGACGGTTTTCAATGCCGAAGAAATGGCGGGTTTTTGGCATCT
>Ga0208373_1001818_pt1 | contig 26215 bp, 21 predicted proteins | sample RifOxyC2_FD_184036 | JGI IMG/M metagenome (GOLD analysis project Ga0208373, IMG submission 184036) | Soil microbial communities from Rifle, Colorado - Rifle Oxygen_injection C2 (SPAdes) | ecosystem: Environmental > Terrestrial > Deep subsurface > Rock core/Sediment | place: Rifle, Colorado... | reverse complement strand
CACGTAAAAGCGTCACCCGTTTCGGTTTGCCTCGTGGATCGAGACCGAACTCGGCTTCAGGCATCTGGTAGATGACTGCGCCGTCAGGCTCTTTTTGAAAAATACCGTCAGCCAAGCCTTTCTCGACAATCGTGCGGCCGAATTTGTAGGTGGCGGATTCGTAGTAGACCCGACCGAACGAGACACCGAGCTTGACACAGGTCTGGTCGAAGCCTTTCATGACCCATTCATTCATCGTGCGCCACAGTTCGAGCACTTTTTCGTCACCCGCTTCCCAGGCTTGAAGCATGGCATGAGCCTGATCTTCGAGCGTGGGATCCTGGTCGACCATCTGGGAGAACTTCACATAGTATTCACCCACGAAATGATCGCCTTTGGTGCCAGTGCTTTCGGGAGTGGCGCCGTTGGCCCACTTCTGCCACGCCAGCATGGATTTGCAGATGTGGTCCCCGCGGTCGTTTATGAGATTAGCTTTGACGACCGTGTCGCCGGTGGCCGTCAAAATCCGCGCTACCGAGTCACCGAGAAACATGTTGCGGAGATGCCCCAGATGGAGCGGCTTATTGGTGTTCGGCGACAAGAATTCGATCATTGTCACCGGCCGCGACGATCCTGCGGACCAAGTTTGCGGATTGATCGCGGCGAGCGCCATATCGATGAGCACTGCCGGCTGGACCTTGAAATTGACGTACGGCCCAGTAGCAGTCACGGCGAAAATCGTTTCGTCAGGCTGAATCAAAGCGGCGATTTCCTTCGCCAACTCTGCCTGTTTGTCTTTAATGCGCCGCCTGGCCTCGCTTTTGGTCTCATTGGATCCCTGGATGTTGAAACCTAATTTCTCCACAACGGGGAATACCCCGAAAGACACATCACCGAACAGCGGACTGGAAGAGATCGTCAGTGCAATCTCGCCTTCCTCCACGTCGATAATGCTTTCCGAGATCACTTGCAACAACTTGCCCACAATACGCTGCATGATGCCTCCTTTGACGTATCACCAGATACGTCTTTATGCTTGGATTTAGTTGTTAAAATAACAACGCCTATCCATAGGAATAGCACAGTTTGACCGAAAAGTCAAATATTAAAAAACCCCGAACCGGTGGTTCGAGGTACAAATAAAGATCTGCGTCTAACGGGATTCGAACCCGCAGCCCACGGCTTAGAAGGCCGTTGCTCTGTCCAGTTGAGCTATAGACGCGCAAGAGTGGTATGAACCCAACGGGATTCGAACCCGTGGCCTACCGCTTAGGAGGCGGTCGCTCTATCCAACTGAGCTATGGGTCCACGCTTGTGGTATATAGAACAAAAGAGTATGCACCCAACGGGATTCGAACCCGCAACCTTTGGCTTCGGAGGCCAACACTCTATCCATTTGAGCTATGGGTGCATACGTAATTACGTGGGGGGGGTGGCGCGCCTGACGGGATTCGAACCCGCAACCGACGGCTTCGAAGGCCGGTGCTCTGTCCAGTTGAGCTACAGACGCCCACATGACGTAAAAAGAAAAAAGATGGTGGACCCAGCGGGATTCGAACCCGTAACCTCCAGCTTCGCAGGCTGGCACTCTATCCAGTTGAGCTATGAGTCCACAATCTGTGTATAAATGGTGGTGCACCTGGCGGGGCTCGAACCCGTAACCTCCAGCTTCGCAGGCTGGCACTCTATCCAGTTGAGCTACAGGTGCACACCGTGAAAAGAACTGATTAATTGGATACTAACACAACACTAGAAATTAGTCAAGTCTTCCACTGCGTGCGCTTTGCCAACATTCATGCTATAATATCATCGGTTTATTCATAACTTTCATCCTATGATGAAGTGCAAATTGTGCCCTATACACAAGATTGCCGGTATTCTGGTGATCGTGGGAGCTCTCAACTGGGGGCTAGTCGGCCTTTTCCAGTGGAATCTGGTGACCGCCATTCTCGGCACCGTGCCGACAATTGAGCGCGTAGTATACGTTTTAGTTGGCCTCGCAGCCATCGCTATGTTGTTTGCCTGCCATTGCAAGAAATGCGGTGAAGCCGGTGGATGTGGCGGCAATGATAAAAGCTGTTGCCAGTCGGGTGGAAAAATGTAATCGCACTCACAAAACAAAAAAGTGGCGAAAGCCACTTTTTTGTTATAAACATTGACTTTCACCAATATTTAGCATAAAATGAAAGCACTACGGAAGGGTGTCTGAGTGGTCGAAAGTGCCGCTCTCGAAAAGCGGTAGGCCGCAAGGCCTCGTGGGTTCGAATCCCACCCCTTCCGCCAAAACATATCTTCTACCCGCGCCCAAAAAACTTCCCAGCCACTTGGGCGATCTTTTTTGCCCCACCGATCAGCAGCGCCCCACGCGCACGGGCGAAAAACGCCAACAATAATGCGGTAATACCACCAGCGGTCGTGGTGAGATATGTTTCCGCCACTGTTTTGGAATTATTGGCGGTACTGGTCGCCATTCCTTGTTTTTTGAGCAGATCATCTGATGGGCCGAGAGATACAATATCCGCCTGCGCGCGCGGCCAAACTTGCAACCCGCTCGACCCGCGCGCGAGCACACCCACCACCTCCACATTTTCCCCTTCTTGAAATTTTTTCTTATCCACTTGCGCGCCTTTTTTGAAATACACCACCGCTTCGGACGCGCCATCATCGACGTACATAAAACTAGATTTGATCTCGGTGATCTCACCGCGAATTTTCACGAGCGCCCCCAAATTCACTTCATCAATCTCGGTAATTTCCGTCGGGGTGGACGACGCCGTATTGTGAGTAGACAAAATATCTATGTCCGTATGACTACGCACACGCAAACGGCGTTCGCCGTACGCTGTGCCGAGCGTGCCCAACACGGACACATTATCTCCCACTTCCAATCCCGGAAAGTCTTTTTTGTTTTGATAGATTTGGATTCCACTTTCACCGTCGGCAATATAAAAATATTGCGAACCAAATATTCCGGGCAACGCCGTGACGGTGCCTTGCACGCGCACACCGGACCCATCCACCGCCTCGCGCGCTTGAGCGACTGACACCATCCCCAAATACGTACCCGCGCTTTTTGCAGTAGTAGTTTTTTTGGCCGATGTAATTTTAACAGTATTACTAGCAATGACTACTGTACTATTGGGATTGGAGATCACACTACCTACCATTTCTTTTCCCTCAACGGTCTTACTGTATTCCAAAACATCGATCAAAAAATCTTGCGCGTCGCGCAACTCCACCACCCCGCCGGAATTATTTAACGAAAATTTTGTGATCGCTTTGTAAAACACCAGATCGTCACCGCCGACAATAGTGGTGCTGGCCGGAATTTGATAAATATCTTCTTTGTATAAAATTTTCCAACGCGAAATATCCACTGATGACGTGCCGGTATTTTGCAATTTGATATACTCGGCGTCGTCGACGCCTTTTTCATTGGGCAGAACCGCGCCGATCACCACCGCGCTCGCGACTGTGGACGTAGGCCACACCATTATTTTGAATTGTTTCGTACCCACACTGCCAGCAGTAGAGGTGGCGCGCACGGTCACGATGTGGGCACCGGAGGAGGCAAAGGTAAACAACACCGGCGAACCACCGACCGACTGCCCTTCACCAAAATCCCACAGATAAACAAATTTACCACCGCGCGCGTCGAGTGTGCCGATGGCAGAAAACATCGTGGACGTACCCACCACAATTCTTTTGGGTTGAATGATATTCCACACCACGCTATTATCTTTTTTCGCGACCACCTCTTTGATAGTCGTGGTACTTTTGGTAGTGGTAGTCGTTTTGGGTACGATGATCAATGGGTCACCTCCCCCACCGCCCAAATTATTTTGCTGTACCACCGGAGACAAAATAATATTAGCCGTGCCGGAAGTGATCTGCGTGGTAATTTTCCAAGTGTCGTCTGCCGGATCACGCGCGAGCGACTGACCTTTGACAGGAGCGTCGAGCGCGCCGCCATAATCCACCCGATCCACAATGGTGCCAGACGGACTTTTGAAAATAACACTATCAGCATCATTATTCAAAAAATATCCACCCCAATAAAAAACCAAATAATCCATCGGATTGATAATACCCGTCAAATCTTTGCACGCCGTACTACTCGCATCGGCGCCACGCTCATCACATAACAGCCCACCCACCAAATCCAAACTGCTGGAAGATGGATTAAAAAACTCCACCCACTCGTCGCCTTCGGTCGAATCGCTCACGATTTCATTGAGGCGCATGGTCGCCCAGAGTGATGAAGTATCTGCCCCCAGGTCTGGCGTGGTGGTAGGAGTAGTAGTTGGTGTAGTAGATGGCGTAAACGGAGTTTCTTCCAGCGGAACCCACACCGGTCGCGCCAGGCTCGCACTATTGCGTGGTGCCGGATCAATCTCTACAAAATCAGCCGCACAATTATCCGTATCAACATAATTACCAGTATCGTCATTGGGCCGACGGACCACACTTTTGCCGATGGCGGGATTACTGGTGGTGGGTATCAAAAAATCCGACACTACATTGCCCCAAAATACCGAATCAACCAAAAGACCGACATCGTCGAACAATACCACACCATTATTGCTTACTGATAAATTGTTTGAGTTGGCGGTGTAGACTTTGTCCACAACCACCCCTTCGATGGGGGCATAGTCTTGATGCGCCACCAAAAAATATCCGAACGGCGCAATACTCATCGCGCCAAAATCCGACACCAAAGTCGACGACGATCCGGTGCTCGCATTTTTTTTCAAGCTCCAATTCGACAAACTCACGCTCGTACTACTGTAATTATACAATTCGACATATTCATCCGTCGTGGACGTAATTTGCGGCGCCACCGCGCCGATCAAGACTTTCGCCCACACCACCGGAATCGCCAAAATAAAAAAACTGCCGATCACGACAGATAAAAAAATAATCCCCTTCCTTGCCTTTGACATAATATAAAATAAAATATAATGACTTGTTCGTCATTATATCAAATGCAAAAATAAAATTCAAATAAAAAATTATTTTCCCGCGTTTACATTCTGTTTCATCGGCACCCAAAATCCAAACTCACTCCCCTTACCCAAACCGGCCGAATGCGCCCACACATTCCCGCCGTGCGCCTCGATAAATCTCCGGCACACATATAGTCCCAAACCGGTACCATTCACATTGACCCCGGACACATTTTCGCCGCGATAAAATTTCTGAAAAAAACTGGCTTCGTCTTTTTTGCTAAAACCGAGCCCGTGATCACGCACGCGCACCGCGAGCCCGCTCTCCTCGATTTTCGCGGTCACGGTAATGTCCGTCTTGTCTCCGTACTTGATAGCATTGTCGATAAAATTCATCACTACATGGCGAATTTTTTCCTCATCCACCGTCACCTTGGATAATTTGCTATCTTTGTGCCAAATAATTTTCGACCCAAATTCAATGGCTTTCTCGTGCAATTCCTGCGCCACACTGGTAATGGTGGTATTGATATCCGCCGGCGCAAAAGTAAACTTCGTGCGTCCCTGCTCAATCCGCGAAATATCCAAAAACTCATCAACCAATTTGATCAGACGATTATTGTTGGTGTCGATATCTTGCAACGCGCCCACCACTTTTCTACCCACTTTGCCATAAGCACCATCTTCGATCAGCTCAATAAAACCACGCGTGGCGGATAGTGGCGTACGTAATTGATGCGAAGCAATCGACAAAAATTCGGTCTTTTGTTTGTCGAGTTCTTGGAGACGAATATTGGCCTTTTCGAGATTATGGGCAAGCTCGGCGAGATCGTCACGTTGTGCAACCTCACGCCGCATCGACTGTACGAGTAGTACACCGAAAAATGCGTTGATCAGAGCCAATATTACTCTCAAAATAATATCAAGATTATTTTGCGCCAAAAATATTTGCATCACACCAAGAAAAAATATCATCCCGGCGAAAATTTCAGCAGAAATCACTTTCACCCCGAATAAGTGGTGCCGACTAACGGCATAAAAAAGCATGATTGGAAAAATCAAACCGGTGACATACGAATACGGAAAATGCGTATCAATATTATAAGCCAACAGATAAGCGGAGCCGCCGATAAAAATCACCAACGCGAAAGCGATAAAAACATAAATAGACTGCATGCGTAAAGCACGCTCCGTCAATTTCTTGTAATTCCGCCAAACATTCGCAAAAAATATTCCGGTACCGATAAAAAAATACCCCAAAAATACAGTGTGTAAAATCCGCGCCTGGGTGTGCACTCCCCAAGAATAATAATATAAACCATCAACAAAGTACGGGGAGCGACTGATGGCCAAAAATACAAACGAGAGAAAATAATTAATTGCCAACAATATTTTTTGTCGTTTCATGACCGGACCATCGGTAAAAACCAAACTAAAATGATGCATGAATGACGGCATAAATACGACGCCGATATACACGAATCGATCCCAAAAAATCGCCGCCCCACTATCGCCGCGAAAAGCAAACATCATAAATGTACCTAGCATCCAAAGAAACATGCTGGTACAAAAACCAAAAAGCAGCTGATTCATCCGCGACCGATAATCATTCAAAATAACAAAGACGGCAAAAAATGCCACCGAAAGGGCGCAGGTTAGTGGTAGTACCGAGTAAAAATCGATGACCATAACAAAGATACAATCGTGAGTGCCGGTATTATACCATAATTTGTAAAACAAAAAAACCCTCTACAAACTACAGGCGTCTAAACGCTCTTTGTTTGCAGAGGGGCAGATGTTATTTCTCAAGGAAAGGAGGCATTGGTCAGGCAACCACTTTTTCACGTTCCAATTTATGGTTGGCGCTGATTTCCCGCCAATCATTCGGTTGACCGAACGTCATGGGGGGTTGGGGGTCGATACCGAGTCGCTTGAACTGGTCAAGAGACTCTTGAACCTGGGCCATTTCGACTTTCGGACCGGCAATGTGGCCGGTACAGCCGTACATGGCTCGAGCCACCGTGTCCCAAGTACATCCCCAGAGAACACCATCGCCACCGTCCTCCGTGACAGCCGCTCCTACGTTGCGCCACGTAGGCGAACCGTCGACGAAAGACGAAAATCCGTTCGGGAGCATGTCGGAGTTGTTGAGTTGACCACACCCACCGAGAATTACCGTTCGGCCCGACCAATCATGGTTGGGGTTGCAAGCGGAAGGAGTGGTCAGATCGACCACCACTGCCCCATTCGGAATTTCTTCCGGCAGGAGCTCCATTCCCGTAGTGGCCACGACGACCACATCGGTATGGTGGTCGAGACAGGCGCAAGATTTATCCTGTTCGGTGACGACCCGGATTCCGGTTTTCCCGGCGGCCAGAGCGGCCGCTTCGACTTGTTTGCGAAGCGTGATTAAGCGCTCCAACTTGTCGATTTTTCCAGGATGGTCGGGTTTGCCGACCAACACTATTTCCCGGGGCGAAAAGTGTTGAGCGATCGCCTGAGAAATGGCGTCGCCGATACACCCGTTGGCCCCAATAATGGCCACACGAGATTCGCCGGCGCGGATATTGACATTTCCCAACGCCTCGATAGCGAGGCCCGTCGTGCCCCCATCTCCATGCGTGGTGCTCACGTCCGGGCATAAGAGAAGCCCGGGGTGGTCGTCCAAAAACTTCTTACCGTGGTTCGTCGCGTTTTTGGTCGCGGCGCCCCACCCGATGGTGATAGGCACTCCGTCCCGTTGGGCCTCGTCGATGGCGTAGAGCGCCGTCGACTTGCACCACTGGTAAGCTTCGCCGGTTTTTACCGCGGCGAGAAATTCGGGTGCATATCTGTTAATAATGTAGAAGTCCACCCAGATATCCTGGGCACCACTTCCAGCCGGAGCGACAACTGGGAAAGACAACCACTTGAAAGCTTTTGGCGGACCTTTCCCCAACTCGGCTTTCCTGTAAACTTGCCAGTTGGCCAGTTTGGCCTTCTGGAGAAAAGACTCGATTCGGATACTCGAAAAGTATCCAGGCAAAAGTCCGTGGGCGATGAAGGCCACACGGGGTAACTGCTTCCGATAGGTCAGTTCGTTGTGGACAGAGTTCATGTTCAGTCTCCTCGAAGAATTGTTGGTTTGTTCCACACTTCGTTTCTAATTTATTTACACAAAATTTTGCGCAAACAAACTAGAAACAAAGCGATCCGGAACGTTGTCAAAGAGCCCTCCCCACAATACATATGGGTTCTCTTCCCAAACCCCACATATATTTCCGTACTTTAGTCTCGAAATCTTCCGAGATTCATATCTAAAGCTTCTAACACGTCCATTAAGTATTCTTTGGCCAACTCGCCTTTTTTGGCGGCGAGCTTGCGTCGATCGACGGTGTAAATTTTATAAAGTTTGCAGACCGCATCCACTCCGAGCCCGGTCGCACTGCTTTTCAATAGTACTTCATTTTTAAAAATTCGTTCTCCTTTTTCATGCGGCTCAAGCGCCGCCACTACCGCCGTACCCAGACGTTCATTCAAAACATTATCTTGGAGCACGAGCACTGCTTGCTCTTTATCTTTTTCATCTTCAAGCAAAAACACATCGCCGCGTCGAATTGCTCCACAATACATTTTATCCAGTTCAAAATCCATATTTAGTAGATATATTTTTGATATATTACTTTTTAATCATTCCCAAAATCTCTTCTTTGCTGATCTTCCCGGAAACCACTCCAATCGCCAAATAATCCAGACAGGCATGAATTTTCAAAGCATCGGCCAGAGCGCCGAAATTAACCACATTTTCTTGCCCGATTTTTTCCTGTACAAACTGACAGAATTTCTCCAACAACTCCACATCCTGTTGCAACGCAACACGCACCGCACCGACAAAATCCTGGTCATTGGCAAATAAGTCATCAAAAACGGAATTCGTTGGTTGGTCGGCGGTATTCATATAGTTATTGTTTAATATGTTTTTTCACAATATCGCGAAATTCATCCTCAATTTCACGCGTAGTCTGCTCTCGACGATAACGACGGATACAACTGGCCACGAAATCGCTGCGTTTCCCATGCGGGAAAGCTTTGCGAAAATACTCCGCCAAACTAGCCGGTATTTTAATCGTCACCCGTTCGATTTTTTCAGATTGTTTTGTTTTCGGCATATTGCGAAAAAATGGCGATAAAATTTTATACGATATTTTGGCTAAAATTAGCCTTATTTTTCTCGACACGATACCGTACACTATGTACTGTACACCTTTTTGGGTGTACTGTCAAGGTGTACCATCAGACAGCTGTGGATAACTTTTATCTCAAGCTGTCATTCCGAACGAATGTGAGAAATCTCTACCCCATTCATCGTTGTCATTTCGACCGCAGGAGAAATCTCTGTCCGGTCGGTCAATACGACGGGACAGAGATTCCTCCGGAGTTTACACTGAACGCAAGTGAACGTGTCGTCGGAATGACAGTATTCGATCGAAACGACAATTGGAGAAGCTCGCTATGATTTTATCCACAACCTCCAACTAAAATTTGTATACACTAGTCTATACAAACTGTGGATAACTCTGGGGATAAGTACCCCCAACTGTGGATAACTTTTCCCCCAATCCCCACCTTTTCCCCACCCCATACACAGTATTTGTGGATATGTTAGCCAAATCCTGTTTGTATACACTAGTCTATACAAACTTTTTGGCTAAAAATGGCCTTTTTTGACTTTTTTAGGCTATGCCTAGCCAAAATACCGACACCCTTGACAATACTTCCAAAATATGCTATAATACCCTCGTCATGAAATAATATGACGTAAAAAACTTGGGTGGTTCTTTCGAAAACTAGAAAATATACTAAACTGCTTAAAGTTCCGGAAAATATCTATCGGAACATCTTCAAAAGAAGTCGGTCCACCACAAAAATCAATTAAATTTGACCAAATGGCGGATCACTAAACTTCTTTCATGGCATCCTCATCGTTGGGACTTGTCCCAACACTTGCTAACCCGATCGTATGAGACGGTTGGCGCCGAGGTCCTGCCACTAAGCGGTGGTGTATCCAAACACTATTATCACGTACTCGTCTAGTTCCAGCTTGCTGGGACAAAACCCTCGTCTTAATAGTGAAAAAAGACGAGCAACCTACAAATTTATTATATGAGGTACAACTCGTCTTTTTTGATTGCAAAAATTTGACTCAAGGCCATACCTTGACCCAATCCCTGTTTTCGGCTATAATAGTGGTATATAAATTTAATCCGTAAATATGGCAAAAGCCGCAACGAACGCTCTGTCCGCAGAGGGTTTACAAACAATCAAAACTAATTTACTGCAAGAAAAAGATCGTCTGGAAAAAGAACTGGGTAAATTCACCAGTAAAAATCCACATGTCGCGGATGATTATGATAGCAAATTTCCGGACTACGGCGACAAAGAAGACGAGAACGCCAATGAGGTGGCCGAATACGCCGCCAATTTGTCACTCGAAGGCAATCTCGAAAAAACTTTACGCGATGTCCACAAAGCTTTGGTGAGTATCGACAAAGGTACTTATGGTGTTTGCAAGTATTGCAAAAAAATCATCGAGGAAAAACGCCTCATCGCTCGCCCGACTTCCAGCGCTTGCGTAGAATGCAAAAAAACTATTACACAAGAAGTTTAATATGTCCAAACAAAAAGTCCTTTTGCTTACGATGATCGTAGTGAACGGGCTTTTTTTGTTTTGGGATCGCGTGCTCAAATACGTCGCGACTACTTGTTGGACGGAAAAAAATCTAGTGAATAATTTTTTCGGTTGGTATCCGTATAGAAATCCCGGCATCGGCTTCGGCATTCCGATTCCAAACATTATTACTCTCGCATTATCGCTCGTGATTTTGTGTTTTGTGGTCTATCTGATATTTGTCGGCATTGATATCGAAAATAAATTGCAAAAAACTTTCGCATTGTCACTCATTTTCACCGGCGCAGTTTCCAATTTTATTGATCGCGCACTTTATCACTATACCATCGATTATTTTCTCATCTTCACTTCACTTATCAATCTCGCCGATGTTTTTATCGTCGTCGGATTTGTGTTATACTTGTACCAAGTAATTAAACACAAATAATTTTGATAAAAAATGTTCTTCAAACTAAACGCCGGGGCCTCGGTGGGCCTCGATTGTGTTCCTGTTGACGTAGAAGTAGATGTCAATCGCGGCCAAACCGCTTTCAATATTGTCGGCATGGCTGACACCGCCATCCAAGAAGCGCGCGACCGTATTCATTCGGCCATCAAAAATTCCGATTATAATTATCCATTTAATTTTCGCATCTTGATCAATCTGGCCCCAGCTGATTTGCACAAAGAGGGGCCAATTTATGATTTACCAATGGCGGTCGGACTGATCGTCGCGAGCAATCATTTGGATATCAACATCGACGATGCTCTCATCGCCGGTGAACTTGCCCTGGATGGCTCGGTACGGCGTGTTAACGGCGTCCTACCACTCGCCATCTTTGCCAAAAAGCGAGGACTACGACGCATTTTTGTGCCAGCCGAAAATGCGGCCGAGGCGGCACTGATCGACGGACTGGTGATTTATCCGGTAAAAAATTTGAAGCAATTAATCGAGCACTTGTTGGGAGTAGCCGCCATCGAACCCTACATCGAATCTGACAATACCCCAATAGTCGACACACCCACATACGAACTCGACATGGCCTTTATTAAGGGGCAAGAATTCGCCAAACGCGCGCTCGAAATCGCGGCCAGCGGTGGACACAACATCGCTATGTCCGGTCCGCCGGGTAGCGGCAAGACGTTGCTCGCGCGTACATTACCTTCGATTCTGCCACCACTCACTACGGAGGAAGTTTTGGAAGTGACCAAGATTTATTCGGTAGCCGGACTACTACAAAATAATTTGATCCGCACGCGTCCCTTTCGCGCGCCACACCATACTGGTAGCGCGGCCGCGCTCGTCGGCGGTGGACGCATTCCGCGACCGGGTGAAATTTCTCTGGCCCATCGTGGTGTTTTATTTCTCGATGAGTTCCCTGAATTTTCTCGCTTCGTCGTAGAGGCTCTACGCCAACCACTCGAAGACGGAATAATTAATGTGGCCCGCGCGAGCGGCAACACCACTTTTCCCGCGCGCTTTATTTTAGTGGTTTCCCAAAATCCGTGTCCCTGCGGATTCAACGGCGACAATGAAAAACAATGTATCTGTACAGCACAACAAATTTTACGCTATCAGAAAAAAATTAGCGGACCATTATTGGACCGCATTGATCTGCACATCGAAGTACCGCGCATTGATTTCGAAAAATTATCCGGCACGGCGTTGGCCGAATCATCGGAAAAAATTCGAGCGCGTGTAGCCGCCGCGCGCCAGCGCCAACTCGATCGTTTCATTGGACACAATATTTTTACCAACAGTGAGATGGGAAATATTCAAATGCGCGAATTTTGTAAACTCGACGACGTATCGATGGATCTACTGCGCACCGCTGTCACCCAGATGCATTTATCTGCGCGCGCCTATCATCGCATTCTCAAAGTAGCGCGGACGATCGCGGATCTGGACAGCGCGGAAAAAATCGAATTACCACACATCGCCGAGGCAATCCAGTATCGGGGAGCAGATTAAATTCACCCTGTCGCTCGCTGTATCTTTTTACAATATTAGGCTATAATAAAAACATGAATGCCGCTAACAAAAAACGTAGTTTAGGCCAATTTTTTACTAGAAATGATTTTTGGTTAAAAGATCATATTTTAGAATTCATAAAATCCACCGGAGCAAAAATTGCCTTTGATCCATTTGCGGGCGACGGAGATTTATTGCGTGCAGCTACCAAAATCGGCATCAACAAAATCAAAGGACTCGACATAGACGCCAGTTTAAACTGGGAACACAATGATAGTCTGTTGAATATCCCAAAAATAAAAAACTCAATCACAATCACCAACCCACCATACTTAACAAACTACAGCGCCAAAAGAAAAGGGATTTACGATAATGTAAAACAATACTTCGCGATTTGTAATTACGACGATATTTATCAACTAGCCATCGAACGGTGCCTAACCAACGATTATGGGGTGATGATTGTCCCCGAAACATTTATCAATTCCGCATTCCCCAAACACCGACTGGTAAGCATCACTATCATAGAAGACTGCTTGTTCAACGATACCGAGAATCCAATCTGTGTCATTTGTTTTGATAACAAGAACAAAACTTACGATCAAATAAATGTTTACAAAAATGACGAACTGCTGGGCAATTTGGGATATTTCGAAAACATGCGCCGAGTACCCCACAAAAATTTATATATGCGCTTCAACGTGCCCACCGGCCAAATCGCATTAAGAGCGGTGGACACCACTAACCCCAAAAAACCGATTTCATTTATGAGGCCGGAGGAGATGGACTATGACCTGAGCGAAATTAAACACAGCTCTAGATTAATAACAGTCATCGAGGTGGACGCGAACCGCGAAACTATCGACAAAATTATTCAATACAGCAATAAATTTCTTTTTGATTTCAGAAAAAAAACCTACGACGTACTTCTTTCTCCTTTCAAAGGAAATAAAAAAAATGGCGAACGACGAAGACGGCTCGACTATCTGACCGCTCGTGCATTTTTGGAGGATGCCCACGAGCTGGCCGTCCCCAAAATCTAGCTGTACCAAAAAACCAACCCGTCAGGGCTGGTTTTTTGTTTTTAATATTTATTTAGCAATCGCCACCTTAGTTTCCGGATAATAGATCTCAATGTCGGCACGTTTGACACCAAATTTGATGGCATCAACACGCGGACCTGGCATCCAGATGTCGATACGGCCGAAGCCATAGCGAGCATTCATGCGGTCGGCCACCCGGAACACCTTGTCACCGAACAAAGACGGGATTTTGATCAAGGTATTATGAGGCAACCAGTTGGCGGCGATCATACCATCGAACACCCTCTCGCCCCAGGCGGCGATGAATGGGTCATCATCACACTGGTCGATAGTAGAGGTGTAGGCAGTCATCACGGCGCGTACGACGCGGTCCGGTTTCTCGGTATCATCTTGCCCATCCAAATAGGTGGACAAAAGCTTGCCATCACTGCCTCTTCCCAGTGTCAAGGCGGCATAATCCGCGTCAGATTTGCTAAGATTAGCCAATTCTGGGTCGGTGACACTATATTGAGCAAGAGCGGCCACCGGCACCACGACTTGGGCTAAGATTAGCCCAAAAACGATGGTTTTGGCGATTAGATTTTGGTTGTTTTTTGGCTTAGTAAAGCGCATATTGGGTTAAATTAAAAGGATATCCTATTCAGGACACCCTCGCTTTATAACTCAATATGATACCACAAAATGAGACTTTTGTCAAGTATCAAAAGATGGGGTATAATACTTTCACCTATATATGCCGATACCCCAATTGTCCCGAACTTACGGGAAAATAGGCCAAAATTCCAACAACAACACCCCCTTCCAACGCCCGCGCTGGCCATTTTTTCATTTCCGATTCCGAAAAGAGTGGATCAAACCGGCCATCTGGCTCATGGTGGCACTGGTATTCGTCGGCTTCATCGGAGGCACCATTGCTGTAGCCATCATCAGCCGCGACCTGCCAGACCCAAACCGCCTTACTGACCGCCAAGTGGCTCAAAGCACCAAAATCTACGACCGCACCGGCACACATCTATTATATGAAGTTTACCAGGACCAAAAACGTACTTTGGTCAACCTGGATCAAATTGCCCCACTAGCAGTCAAAGCAGTCATCGCCATTGAAGACAAAAATTTTTACAATCACAGCGGCATCAGCCCACTAAGTATCATTCGCGCCGGGATCAATAATCTGATCGGGCGCAAATCCGGATCAGGCGGCGCCTCTACCATCACCCAACAATTGATCAAAAACACCATCATTGGAGATGCGCATAGTTATTTCAGGAAATTGAAAGAAGCGATTTTAGCACTGCGTTTGGAGAAAAAATATACCAAAGACGAAATATTGAAAATGTATCTGAACGAAGTACCATACGGATCGACCAACTACGGCATCGAATCCGCCGCGCAAAGTTATTTTCATAAAAATGCCAAAGATTTATCGCTCGCCGAATCAGCCACACTCGCGGCAATTATCCAAGCGCCAAGCAGATATCTAAACGATTCGATTACCCTCCGCAAACGCCGCGACACTGTGCTTGCGCTCATGGCCGAACAGGGATACATCACCATCGATGAAAAAATCGCCGCCCAAAACGAAACTCTCAAAATTCTCCGCACTGGCGGTATTATGGATGCACCGCATTTTGTTTTGTATGTGAAACAATTACTCGCAGATAAAATTGGCGAGCGCGAAGTGGATGCCGGCGGATTAAAAGTTATCACTACACTAGATTATGACAAACAAAAAATCGCCGAAGCCGCAGTGAAAGAACTCGGTGACAAATTCGCCAAAGAAGCCAATGCGAACAATGCCGCCCTCGTCGCGATTGATCCCAAAACCGGACAAGTGCTTTCGATGGTGGGTTCGCGTGATTTTTTCAATGAAGAAATTGACGGACAATTCAACGTGGCCACTCTGGGATTCCGCCAACCAGGTTCTTCGTTCAAACCATTTGTTTATACCGCCGCCTTCGAACTCGGCTACACCCCCGACACCGTGCTCTACGATGTGAAAACAAATTTTGACATGCGTGACGGCGGCGATTACACGCCAAAAAATTACGACGGCAAAGAACACGGCCTCGTCACCATGCGCAAGGCTCTACAAGGATCGCTAAATATTCCGGCCGTAAAAACTTTATACTTGGTCGGGGTGAAAGACGCGATCGAATTTGGCAAACGTTTTGGTTATTCCAGTCTGAGCGAAAATGCCGGATTATCTATGGTTTTGGGCGGCTCGGAAGTGAACTTGTTGGAGCATACCGACGCCTACGCGACTTTGGCAAACAATGGCGCCTACCACGAACCGGTGTCAATCTTAAAAGTGACGAACCCGAAAGATGACGTGGTATTTGAATGGAAACCCAACGAGGGCACCGAGGCGATCAAACCCGAAATGGCGGCCACGATAGCGAGCGTATTGTCCGACGATGCGGCGCGCGCCTTTGTATTTGGGCGTGGTAGCACTCTCGTACTTCCCGGTAGGCCAGTAGCGGCCAAAACCGGTACGACCAATAATAACAAAGACGCATGGACATTGGGCTATACTCCGTCGCTCGCGGCCGGAGTTTGGGTAGGCAACACCACGCCCGCTCCAATGAAAGGCGGCGGCAACACTCTCGCTGGTAGAATTTGGAATCGTTTTATGAGCGAATCACTCAAAGGCACGCCCGTGGAACAATTCCCAACACCGCCCGCCAACGACACCGCCAAACCAGTACTGCGCGGCGCTGATGGTGGAATAAAATTAATGATCAATCGACTGAACGGGAAAATTGCCACCCCGTCCACCGCGCCGGGCGTCCAAGAAGAACGCACCTTCTTGCCTTCACACGATATTTTGCAATACGTCGTCCGTCGCGATCCGCGCGGGCCAATTCCGGCTGACCCGACTGCCGATCCGCAATATCAAAATTGGGAATGGGCACTGCAAGATTACATCGCGCGCGAAAATTCCGCCGGCCGCACCGTCGTACTCCAAGACCCGCCGACCGAGCTCGACGATTCCACGATTTCCACCGAACAAATTCCGGTGGTAGAATTTGTGTCGCCGGTGTCTGGCGCTGTTTTGAATAGTAAACAAATATTTGCTCAAGTAAAAGCGACCGCGCCGCGCGGCATTTCCAAAGTGTATTATTATTTGGATGAAAAAAGTATTGGGATGTCGGCCACTTTTCCATTTGATCTCAATTATTTTGCCGCCGATGTCCATCGCGGCGAGCACACACTCATAGCGCAAGCAGAAGATGAGCAAGGCGTACGTGGTGAAGCGAGCATAAAAATAACTTTGGATATTCCCAGCGACCCACCGAGCGCCGATTGGGTCGATGGTATGATATTGAATATTTCCAAAACAGATTTTCCACGCACGATGTATCTCGCGCCGTATCGCTATGAAGATTGCAAAGATATCAAAGTCACTCTAAGCGGAAACGGCAGTAGTAAAATGATTTTTACTTTCCGTCCGCAAGATGAGAAGTTGGATGAAAACGGAAAAATAAATTTTGTGTGGAAAAATTTCCCGGGCGCGGGCGCTTATTCACTCAAAGCGGCGGCGACCGGAAAAGATGGAACGACGAGCGAGCGGGTGATTGAGGTGACGGTGAAATAAAAATTATCTCCAAACACAAAAGACGGTACATACCGTTAGTTGATAATCACTTGACAAAATGCAATTTTTACGCTAAGCTAAATTAAACAATGGTTCTTTGCTTACTTTCATTTCCCCAACCGGAGGACAAACCAATGCAGTATCGCAAGACATTCTTTTTTGCCATTCTGATAATAGCCTGCCTTTTGGCGGGCTGCGGGGACGAATCGCCGGAACCGGAAACATGTCAAATCCACAACGTCTGGGGCGTCTTCGCTTCGGATGCGCTGGTCGTGCGGGATGTCGTGGCTGGGATAGAGGCAGGAGGTGGGAAAGTAGAAGATGTCCGTCGATTTAGAATCGAGGGCGATGATCGGGGGATTATCGGCTACCGAGTGCGCGGCGGAACACTTCCCGCCACCGTCCTCGGATGCCCAACCATCCTTTACTGTGATTCATTTACGGCAGACCACACCATTCCAACCACAATCGACGGCACTGGATACGAATGTATGGCCGTTTTCGGAATGTTGTTGGACCCAACAACCACCTACGTCGTCTTGGCGTGCGCCAACGCCATCTGAAAATAACGACAGAGATTCGCTGTGGGCGAGGCATTAATGCCAAGCCCTTTTTTATTTCTTGATCTTCCGCCAAATTTCTTCGGCGTCAAAATCTTTTTTGATATTATAATGATGCAATCTTTTTGGCCCACTCCGGTGGCTGGCCACCTTGAACATTGGGCACCATAGTATCAGGGTTGATACCGGCCAATGCCACCATCTGATCAAAATACACCGCGGCTCCTGGTTTTAAAATTTTGGGATTCAGATCGGCTAGATTCGATTTTTTTGCATCCCTGTATGACAACTCAAATGCTAGTTGTACCAACGCCGCCATTAGATTATTATACGAAATCGTATTTTCCGACCCAATACATTCTAAAAAAGTATTGATATTACTAGGTTCCGGGGCCATGGTAATACCGCGGTGTATAGGCACCCCCGTCGGCATGTCTTTGTCATTTAGCAATGAATCAGGCGTGTGTTTGATAAATGCAGACAACAAATGTTCGACATCCTGGTCTTTGGTCTTATCGGTGAGGTATATTATAATCGTCTCAAATCGCTTCATCAAACCATAAGGCAACTTGAAACACACTTTTTCTTGTAGGCCGGTTTCTACCAACGCCTCATCCCACGCCCTGACTACTTGATCTGGGGCCTGATCCAAGCTCGCGCTGATGTAAACTCTATTTTTAACTTTTCCTCCGACGTTCGTATTGAAATGAAGCCAGCCAAAATTATCGGCCACCTGTTTATTTTCATCGGGATATTTGGCAAAAATTTCTTCCTCAACTTTTGCAAATGCCTCTCCTTTCTTTTTTAATACGTCAGCTGAAATATTTTCCGTATTACTTACGATGGCATTATAATCACCAATGTGTTTGAAATTCGGCAAAGCGCGCAGAAACACTTTCGCCGCCAACGGACTTACAGCGCCTCTGGCCACCAAAGTATTCACGTGGGTAGTCAATTTCTGATAGGTGTCGACAACTTCATTTTTTCTCTTCTCAATTCTTGATGCATTGCCCTGGTGCGCAGCCGCATATTCAGCTAGATTTTTATCCATCATCTGCCAAATCTCATCAAAAATTTGGACATTTTTTAACCCACCGGATTCGATAGTATCAACATGGCGTTCGGCGCCATCGGAAATTTCTTGTAAGAAAATCTCCACGTGTTTTTCGGGCGTGGTAAGATCGTTGTGATATTTTAATTGTTCGTAAATATTATCAAAAACTCTTTGACTTTGTCTTTTATCAGTTTTTGCCGCCTCTTTCCTCTCAATATTTCCTACTTGACTGGGTGATGTTCGCCGTTCCATATTATTGATACATTAAAAAACGAATTTTTATCCTGCAATGTTTAATGAAATTATTTTTCCTTCCGCCTCAGCGGGGGGGGGCACCACATACGTACCCCCCCCTCAATCACCTCACAAAAATCTAATTCGTTGTATTATAAAAAAGTGAAATTGTTTCGCAAAACAATTTAAAGGAGAAACGTATTACACATAATGTACGCCGATATGCGATGTTTCGCACATTCCTTATAAATTAAATGTGTGCGAAATATGGGTGAGAGAAAAAGAGTATCCGTTGAATATGTTTTACACTCTTTTTCTTGAACCGCATATCGGCTGTTAGGCGTTGTAAAATTTTTACGCTTTTTGTTTTTTTTCGCTCGCCGTTCAATCACGGGGGCAAGGGGGGGCGAATTCGCTCACTCAATATGGCGAAGGGGCAGAGGGGTAAGGGGTGAATGCCCCGTAGCCATATCACTTCAACAAGTCGTCCAGCTCACAAGACAACAGTGCTGATTTGTTAAGCACTATTTGTTCCTTTTGGTTTAATTTGTCCGCAGTCATTCTGATAAGTTTGGTATCTATACTATCACCAAAAATCGTGTGATTTATTTTTTTCAGATAGTTTTCTGTTTTCTGATAAAAAAGTGCCGCGTATTGTAGTAACTTGTCTTGTGAAGCCGGTTTATTAGTAATTTCATTATTACTAAATTCAACGATATTTTTTACTTTTTCATCTATTGCTATCGATAGATCGCCCTCGCGAAAATTTATCCAGTAATCACTAATTGAACAAGTAATTATTAATGATTTGTCTTCGTCGGAAATGTAGATAAGATGAAAAAGGTAATTATCCGCCCGAAAATCTTTGGCGATGACAATTTTTTCTATGTTGGCAACCGTGCGTATATCATAATCCTCAAAAAGTCGCAGATATGTTGTTCTCCAATTTTTAAGCCAATTTTCAATAAATGTCTGGTTTGTGAAAAGCGGGGATAGATCCTGTTTTAAATTTATATCATCGACTTCACTCATTTGCATAGTCAATTTGTCAAAAAGAGTTCGTAAATCTTTTACGTCAATTTTTTTGGCAATTAAATAATCAAGGTCTGGTATCGCTTTTTTCGTCATATACCAGAGAAGGTCGTAAATGTCGCGTCCCTTCTCTTTATACATGACGCCGCCTAAACCGCCGCGCTGTCCGCGCAGTAGAATCGCAGCGATTTTACTCGCCATCAAAGAAGACATGTTGTATGTCTTAATCACAAAAGAAAACTGGTCGCGGTTAATTGGGCGGCGTTCAATTACTGTTTTTGGCGCTTCAAAGTGGTTGAGGTCAATCTTTACAATTACTTGTTTTGACGGGTGGTTAACACCCAACTCATCACCGATATGAAAACACAACCGCAATCCTCGGTCCGTTGTTATTTTAATGGTTAGTAGTCCAGGCCCGGTATTATAAGTATTGAAAAAGTATGTTTCCACTTCTTTCTTTAACTCGTTTAAAAAAGATTCGGATACGGTATGGTTAACTTCAAAATCTAAATCAACGGACATGCGATCAAGACCGTGGCAAATACGCAGTGCGGAACCGCCATACATAATCCAGTTGCTGTATTCTGGATGATGATAGATAAAATTCAAAATATAATACTGCAATTCTTCTTTGAGTACATTGCGTTGAGTCTCAGCACCTAGTTCACCAGCAGTAGCGTGCCCATTAAATTTTTCTTTAAGATTTGCGAGTATCTGATTGTCCATAGTATAAATAATTTTTTATCATTGAATAAAAATTTTTCTGTTCCGCCTGACTCATTTCGTCTATGTCAATGCGTAGTTCTTCAATAAGTGATTTGATATTATCAATACGCACACCATGAAACTGTCGTGTTCTAAAATAAAGCAGATCAAATAGTGCTTTTGAAGGAGAGGCAATAAAGAAATCAAATTTTCCCTTTATTGAGGAAAAATTAGAAAATAATTCTTTTTGTATGGACTGGTATATAAAGTTGCCCGCCTTTGTTTCGTAAGATCGAGTAACCTTAGGCGTGGTCGATGTAATGGTATGAATTGACTCGGTGACCAAGTTATAATACTGAAGTGCGGTCCACGAGCTTATATACGACGGCGCGCGAATAATATTGGCGAGGTAAAAAGAGTAGGAAATGTCGTTTTTGTTTTCATTATAAAAATCCGCGGATACGTATAGTTCCCTTTTTAAGGGGATAATATCTTTGCGTTTCAAAGATCGGCTGATATAGGTGTCAACCGTGGTGTTTTTAAGCCCGTACTGCTCACTTAACTGATAGATGGCCTTTTTAGTGAAATAGGGCTGGTTTTTGAGTTGGTCTAGCAAAATTTCTCTGTATTTCATATATATGACGATATTGTATCATATATGAAACGAGATGTCAATAGGCGATTTTGCACAACGTTTACGCATCATCTGAAGTCCTGCACTTTGATTATGGGCAGGTTCGATGTGCTATTAATTAGCTTGTTAATGCAATTATTGCCTAAAATTACCACAAAGTCAAAGTGCAGGATTTGGGTCGAGAAAATTTTTCAACCTTAATGTAAAAAATATAGAATAGTGAAAAATTTTGGAGCCAGATATGCGTTGTTAGACGATGTTTTGTTCAAAAATATATTCCTTATTAAAAGAGCCCTTTTGAAATTTTTTTGTCCCCGTCTTGACAGGCTGGCTGTTTTCTGCTATACTATTTTGAACGCTAATTTGGCGTGAAACAGCACCTAAAACCATCAATAATGGAGGACATCATGAGGAGAGTATTAGTTATTGCATTGCTGTGCATTTTCATTGTCGCTTTCATTGGCTGCCAGTCCAAGCAGGAAACGGAGAAGAAGGTGGCCGTTGCAAAAGTTGAGCCCGCTCCTGCGCCTGTGCCGTATGATATCGTCAAGAACTTATCGGCGATCAAGACCTTTCAGGATTATGACAAGATGAAGTCGACTGCATGGAGCAACTACGATGCAGTCAAGGCTAAAGCCTGGAATGATTACGAAAAGGCAAAATTAGCGGCATGGGATAAGTACTCGACTTTCGAAAAAGAGGAGCTGAATAAATTCCGTAACTCTGACCGAAAGTCATATCTTGACTGGCTGGACGCTGAAAAGACCGGAGACTATGTCGGGAAAAGGAGGATTGAAGAATCCTCACCAGCCGCGAAAACTTATGTCGGCGCAACAGATGCAAAATACCAAGAGTTCAAAAAGGCTGATAACTCGGCCTACGAGAACTACAAATCAGTAGACGGCGAGGCGTACGAGGTCTACAAAAAGACTGACTCGTTGGCCTATGCTGCCTACAAGGCCAGCTCAAAGTAGCGAATGCCGCCAATAAACTATCAAGAATAGGTGAGGCGGTTTTTCTTTTTCTCAAAAAAATTTCAAAAGGGCTCAAATATGAAATAAAAAAATATTTTGAACAAAATTTCGTTTAATGGGGCGGGACACCGCGCCCCATTGGGCAAAATCCAGCGAGCTCGCGCGAGCGATTTTGCACAACTACCTTTATCATAACTTATTAAGCTTTCGGCTCAACCATCACTAGTTTCATACCAAAAATTCGCTATAGCCACCGGGGGTATAAACAAAAACACTCGTCCCCCTTTTATTTTATTGTCTTATCGGCATCACAATATACAAATACCCCTCATCTCCCTGCGGCGCAAATAGACACGGACTGTCGCCGTTAATCACCTTCACTACCGTGGTATCGGTGGAAATATTATTGAGCCCATCGATCACATATCTGTGATTGAGCAAAATCGAATTTTCCTCGCCGGAAATCTCGGCGCCGATTTCAGAAGTATATTCACCGGTCTGGGTCGAAGTCGAAGACACCCCGAGTGTCCCTTGCGACACATTGAGGTCGAGCGACACCGCATTCACCCCACTGGTCGTGAACAGGCTCGCCGCTTTTATTTCTTTGGTCATTTTATCGGTCGAAAACACCGCGGTGGTTTTGAATTCTTTCGGAATGATCTGGGTATAATCCGGATACTGCCCCTCGACGAGACGCGAAACTAGTTGCACACTGTCATAATTTATCGCAATCTGATTTTCGCCGATGAGAACGCGCACACCTTCCTTCTCAGTGGCCTCTGCTTGGGCCAAAATGTGCCCTATTTCTTGCGCGGTGCGCCCCGGCACAATAATCCGGGCTTGCTCCGCCCCTTGCGCCAATTTGATGCGTTTTTCGGCTAGGCGATAACTATCGGTCGCGGCCATTACCAGGCCGGGAAAATATTCACTATTGAAATTCAGACACACGCCGGAGAGCTCGGGACGGATATCGTTGCGAGCTACCGCTGGCAACACTTGGGACAACCCTCTTTTGAAATCTTCGGCGGCGATCAAAAACCCTTTTCCTTCTTCAAGCTTCGGCACCATCGGAAATTCTTCGGCCGGCGAACCTTTGATCTTGGTCGAGGATTTGCCGCACGTGACCGCCAACTCATTTTCTTTGAGTTCGATCTCGATCTTCTCGTCCGGCAAAAGCGCCACAAAATCCGTGAGGGTACGCGCCGGCACCGTGAACGATCCCGCCTCTTCGGTCTTGGCTGGCAAGTTGGCGATGATCGCCATTTCGAGGTTGTTGGCAATAATCTCCACTTTTTGTATTTCCGCTTTGATGAGTACATTACCGACGATCGGCAAATTGACGCTCTTGTTGGCGACACCGGCTGTTAGGGATAATGCTTTGACTAGTTTCTCCTTTGTGCACGAGAACCTCATATGGTTGTATCGTTATATAATATATATTTAATATAATAGTAATAATAAGGGGTGTGGACAAAGTGGATAAGTGATTTTAATTCAATGTTTCTCGGCTCGAATGTGTTTTTGTGGTGTGGGTGGACAGTGTGGCCAGCGGTGGCAGTGGTGGGGATAATTATCCGGGCGAAATTTTTTCTGGGGATAACTTTGGTGGGTTGTGTACAGGTTGGGGATAATTTTTTCCGGTTATGCACAAATTTTTTGGTACTTGTGCACAGTCTGTCCACACATTTTTTACTTAAACATTGTTCACGTACAATTTTTGTTTGATGTTATCGATCTCTTGGCGGAGTTTGGGATCGTTCTCGACATCACTGCGGACTTTGGTGTGAGCGTGCATGGCGGTGGTGTGATCGCGGCCGCCGAGCTCCTCGCCGATCGCGGGATAGGACATTTTCAAATCTTCGCGCATGAGGTACATGATAATCTGGCGGGGGGTGGAGAGTTTTTTCTCGCGGCTTTTGCCGAGAATGTCGTCGGCGGCGATGGTGTAGAAATCACTGACGGCATCGATTAGTTGTTTGGCGGTGATAGAGTGTTTCATGCCGGCGGAGTCGGCGCTAGACAATAGTGATTTGATTGATTCCGGCGTCGGTTCGACATTTTTCAGTTGATGATAAGCCACAATTTTGTTGAGCGAGCCTTCGAGTTCGCGGATGTTGGTTTGCACAGCGCTGGCGATGGCTTCGATGGATTTTGCCTCCAAAATATACCCTTTTTCCGCGCATTTCTTCTGTAAAATAGCTACGCGGGTCTCATAATCCGGCGGCGCGACGTCCACGATCATCCCCCATTCAAAGCGGGATTTGAGACGATCTTCCAGGGCCGGGATCGCTTTGGGCGGCCGGTCGGAGGTGAGGATGACTTGTTTGTTGGCCTGGTGTAATTCATTGAAAGTGTGAAAAAAAGATTCTTGCGAGCGATCTTTGCCGGCGATGAATTGGATATCGTCGATGAGGAGTAAATCGATATTGCGATAGCGGTTTTGGAATTCTTTGGCCGAGCCGTCTTTGATCGAGGTGATAAAGTCGTTGGAAAATCTTTCGGCGCTGACGTACATAATAGTGGTCTCGGGATTGCGTTTGAGCATCTCGTTGCCGATGGCTTGGAGGATGTGAGTCTTGCCCAGTCCGACGCCGCCGTATATAAATAGAGGGTTGTAGGCTTCGCCGGGTTTGTTGACCACCGCTTGGGCGGCCGCGAAAGCGAGTTCAGAGCCTTTGCCCACCACAAAACTGCCAAAAGTATATTTGGGATTGAGCGAAAATCCACCACAAGTGTTTTGGTGTGGAGGCGTATAAGCGGACGGGGCAAATTCTTGTGGCGTTTGCGTTTGTAACTGTGTTGAATCCGAGGTCGGCGGTTGTTCGGTAATAGTGGTACCGATCGGCATCTGTGTTATTATATTTTTGATATTTTCGACTTTGTATTCCAATTTTTTGATCGGTTTGCCAGTAATTCTTTCCAAGGATTTCAAAATCATCGGGTGATATTTCTGTTGGATCCACGATAAATAAAATTGATTAGGGACACAGACCAGCACCGCGCCCTCCTGAAAAGAGGCAATACCGGTGTCTTTGAACCAAGTGACGAAACTCGCCTTGGAAATGGAGAGTTCGAGCTCGGCCAACACCGCTTGCCAGATTTCTTGGTTGGTCATAGAATAGAGATTTAACAAAAGATTAAGACGCGGATATTTTAACACAAGTGTGGTGGCGCGGCTATGGGCAGGGATTTTTCCCCTGTGGGTAAGGTGTGGATAGGTTGTGGATAAGTTAGACCAGTTGACAAGTTCGTCCGATGGGAGTATAGTTTACTTTGATTATTAAACAATAATATCATTATATATGTCAACCAAGCGAACTTACCAACCGAAAAAGAGAAAGCGCGCGCGCAGTCATGGCTTCCGTAAACGTATGAGCACTGCCCAGGGTCGGGCCGTACTCGCTCGTCGCCGTGCCAAAGGACGCAAGAAATTGACTGTGTCCGATGAAAAGAAAGGCAAGAGACTGCGCAAATAAGCAGTTTTAGCCAAAAAGAGAAACTTTTACAGCCCGCCGCAAAGTATTTCCGGCGGGTTTGTGATATAATAGAGGTGTATGCTCCAAAACGATAACCGATTGAAGAAAAAACGTGATTTTGACTTGATCATCAAACACGGCCAGTGGGCCGGGGATATTTTTATAAATTTGAAATGGCTGGAATTAGCCAAAATTCGAGAGTTTTTTCCGAAGAAAGATGACCCGAATAAGTTCGAGAAACAGCTGAAATTAGCCTTTTCTGTGGGGTTGAAGGTGGATAAGCGCGCTGTAGTGCGTAATCGGGCGCGTCGGCAGTTGCGGGAGGTGGCGCGGCTGCTCATCAAAGACGGACGGCTGCGTGATG